>ENA-UOOR01000313-UOOR01000313.1-fermentation-metagenome-genome-assembly--contig:-NODE-313-length-71983-cov-175.120857_pt1 | contig 71983 bp, 58 predicted proteins | sample MGYA00245780_ERZ724029 | MGnify/ENA primary metagenome ERZ724029 (study PRJEB28704, sample SAMN03018315) | fermentation metagenome | biome: anthropogenic terrestrial biome; feature: soil...
ACAAAAAAAATTAAAATTAGTTAAATTTTCTGTCCAGTTTTATTAGACCAGCTCAGTAAGTGGTGGCGCAATCCATTGGGACTACAAAATACTTTTTAAATATGATTTTGATAAACAGGAATACACCCGATTGGGAGAAGCAAATGACAGTCAGATAAATGTATTGGGGATGACCTCAGATGGCAATGGATTACTGTATAGCAGCTCCCCCGGACGTAAGCTGGTGAATGTAAACAACAATACAGTTACTGAAGTTACCATCAATGGTGGACAAGCATACCACAACACTTCCCGTTGGAACAGCTCCGGTTATTGTTCAGGGGAAACTGACAATACCATAGGAATATACAACATTATGTCTGATGAAAAGCATTCCATCAAAACACCTGCGCGTCCATATTATGCACAGTTCAGTGCTGATGGTAAACAGGTCTATTATATGTTAGAGTCGGGGAATGGGAAGTATTTATGTAGAACCACCAATCTATTGCCAGATGCTGTCACTGATACAATATGCGAATTGTCTTCTGAGGTTTCAGAATTTATGATATTAAAATGATGAGTTCGGAATTGTAAAAAAAAAACAGTACCACGCTGAACATCAATGCCCCTAGGTTTAAAATATCTAAGGGCATTGCTTTTATTTTAACGGTATACTGAAAAATATTTCTAAATTTGCGATAGAATGACTTTAAATTTCTTCATTCTATGTTTGTGAAATGATCCCAAAATAACCGGATATAATTATCAACAAAAGCAATTTCAGGATTAATCTCATGTTCCATACCTTGCCACCATCGTTTATTAATAAGCTAATATGATGACAAGAACGCATGCTGAAGAACTCCTGAAAGAAAGATTCGGATTGCCTTACTTCTATGATGAACAGTGGGAAGCCATCAGCAAATTGTTAAATGGTGAGCGAATATTACTGATCCAACGCACAGGATTTGGCAAATCTCTTGTTTTTCAGTTTGCCGGCATGTTGCTTTATGGCACAACTGTTATCTTCACCCCACTCATAGCGTTGATGCGGGAGCAGGTAAATAAATTGCAGGCATTGGGCCTTGCTGCTGCGTACATAAACTCCACACTTACGCCTGATGAGAAGGCAGTTGTTATGCAGAATGCTGAAAAAGGGACGTATAAACTCTTATATATTGCACCTGAAAGGCAGGAAGATGAAGAATGGCAGCAAGTGGTCCAGCGAATGCGATTGGGAATGGTTGTTGTGGATGAGGCCCATTGTATCTCAACCTGGGGTCATGATTTTCGTCCTGCTTACCGCAGAATTGTAAATGTGGTAAAACAACTCCAAAAAGATTTTCCTGTTCTTGCATGCACCGCTACGGCTACTTTACAGGTTCAGCAAGATATAGAGCATCAGTTTGATAATTCCCGATTGACCGTTTTAAGAGGGAACCTGAGCAGAGAAAATTTTGCGTTAAATGTTGTATACTGCAATAATCAGGAAGATAAACTGGCAGGAGTCCTTAACCTGGTAAAGGGAAGCCAGGGTACTGGTGTGGTATACTGTGGCACACAGGCTGAAACGGAAATTTACTCCAAATGGTTAGATTTCAACGGGATTATAACCACAAATTATAACGCGGGACTGGATAATGAAACAAGAAAACGCATCGAAATTGATTTCTTAAATGATAAATACAAATGTGTGGTATCGACGAATGCCCTTGGGATGGGCATGGATAAGCCCAACCTTCGATTTGTTATTCATACCCAGATTCCAACATCACCGCTTCATTATTATCAGGAGATAGGACGTGCAGGAAGAGATGGCAGGGCAACCAGCGTTTTTCTGTTCTACACGCCAGCCGATGATGAATTGCCTTTGTCATTTATCAGGAATAACAAGCCCTCCATTAATAATTATCAACGACTGATTGATTTACTGAAACTAGAACCTTTGGGATTGCACGGAATTATCAGAAAAATAAATCTCAAGCAAACAGCCGTAAACGTAATCCTGAATGATCTTATAGACCAGGGTATTGTTGTAAAAACCAGTAAGAATTCAAAACCGTATTACGAACTAAAATACAGTGCTCCGGCTTTAACTACCTCAGGATTTGAGGCATTAAGAGAAGCAAAGCTTGCTGATTTCGAACAAATGAAAGGTTATTTGAATGCCACTGTTTGCAGGATGAGGTATCTGCAAAACTATCTGGGCGATACGGCTGTGAATTCCTGTGGTAAATGCGATGTTGATTTGGCAAAGAAGTTAACAGTGAATGCATCGCTTGAGGAGTTGCAAAAAATTGAAGCGTTTCGGGAGAACTATTTTCCTGTGTTAGAGGTTGAAACCAAAACCGGTATATTGATTGACGGGGTTGCCGCTTCATGGTATGGGGTAACAAATGTAGGTTCAATGTTGCATCACAGTAAGTATGAGCATGGCGGCGATTTTCCTGATTACCTGCTTCGTCTTACCTTAAAAGCATTCAGAAGTCAATTTAAGAACATGATGTTCGACCTGGTTATGTATGTTCCACCTACCATATCGGGTGATCTTGTAAAGAATTTTGCTGAGAAAATTTCCCGTACTTTGAAATTTGAATTGTCACATGGTATATTAAAGACCAGAATAACAGAACCCCAGAAAATATTTGAATCAGCCATTGGGAAGAAAGATAATATGAAGAATGCATTTACCACGGAAGTTGATGTAAAGGAAAAGAAAATTCTATTGATTGATGACATTTTTGATAGTGGTTCAACCATCAAAGAAATTGCCGGTATGCTCAAACGCAGAGGTGCTGAATTGGTTGCTCCACTTGTAATCGCAAAAACCGTTGGAGGACGTTGATATGACCAATAACCCAATACCATATTGGATGGCATTTGCACATGCAAAAAGCTTTTCAAACAGGCGAAAGATGGACTTTCTGATTGAAGTAGTTCACGACAAAGAAACCATCGAAACTGCACTTTTAAAGATAAAATCGGGAGATAAACTTGGATTTGAATTCTCGCACAAGGAGTGGGAAGGAATTCAGGAAGCAGTTTCAGATATCCCCAACAATGCATTTCTGGCGGAAAAACTAATTGACCAGGGTATAGAGATAGTTCATATTATGGAAAAATACGCTTATCCTAAGGTGTTGAAAGAAAATTTAAAGAAAGATGCTCCAATTGTTATCTACACCAAAGGAAATGCCGACCTGCTCAATAAAAACAGCATCGCCATTGTGGGTTCAAGAAGTTGTTCAAAAAAATCCCTGGATTTTACGGATACAATTGCAAAAAAGGCTGTGGCAGAAAAGTCGGTTATTGTAAGTGGCTTTGCCAAAGGAATTGACAAGCAAGCTCTGGACTCAGCCCTGAATCATAAGGGACAAAGTATTATTGTTCTTCCACAGGGAATTGAAACATATACTACCAAAACTTATTACGCTGCAATTGTTAGGGGGGATGTATTGGTAATCAGCATTTATCACCCAAAAGCGCCATGGTCAGTTGGTTTAGCTATGGACAGGAATAAAATAATATACGGATTGGCAAAGGAAATATATGCGGCCGAATCCGGAAACACAGGAGGGACCTGGGAAGGGGTGCTGGATGGAATTAAACGAGGTAGAAAAGTGTTTGTAAGAGTAGCTGCTGCTGAGGAGAAAAACGCAAATAATCTGCTGATTAGTAAAGGAGCAGTTCCCGTAGATGAATCGGGAATGATACTTAAACCGCAGGAAACCCATTCAACTCTGGTTGATGTGTCACAAAACAGTTTGGAAGGATCAAAAGAACAGGAATACAGCGATAAAGATATTGTTGAAATGATCGTTAAGGAGCTTAAATCCAGAAATGGTAAAGGAATTACTGCAAATGAATCAATAGAATTATTAAAGCTGGACAAAAATAAAGCATCTAAAATTAACAAATTGCTTTCTTCTCATCCAGCGTTCATTAAGTCGAAAAAAGGTAAGGAGAATTTCTACCATTTGAAAAGTGACACTCCTCGTCAAACCAGTTTTTTTTAATAATGGTACAGAGCCTTGTGCCACCTGGTAACTTCGTGTTTTAATGGCATTTTTTTATACCTTTTAAGACTGGATTCATATGTCTTTTTTTAACATTCATTCGCGTTAATCGGCGTTTACCCCGTTTTTTCGGGGTAATCCGCGGTCAATTAATAAACCGTCTCTTTATGCCACTAAGGCACAAAGTCACTAAGGCTCACCAAGTTTTAATCACTGATAAACAGAGCCGACGTAATTCGCGGTCATTCAATAAAAAATCCTTTTATGCCACTAAGGCACAAAGTCACTAAGGCTCACCAAGTTTTAATCACTGATATCCAGAGCCTTGTGCCATTTGGTAACTACGTGTTTTAATGGCATTTTTATTATACCTTTTAAGACTGGATTCATATGTCTTTTTTTTTAACATTCATTCGCGTTAATCGGCGTTTACCCCGTTTTTTCGGGGTAATCCGCGGTCAATCTCTTTTTTTACCGCTAATTTCTGCTATTTTTATTTCAATGTTAATCTGTGTTAATCTGTGTTTATCCTGTTTATTCGGGGATGATTCACGTTCCGCCTTTTTTGGCACAAAGATTAACAAAGTTTAATTTTATGATTGACAATTCTTTGCAAACCTTGATTTTTTTGTTTTGGTGGCATTCTTTTTCTTTTACTTATTCGGAGTAGCCTCAAAAATTATTTTTCTGAATAGTTGTAGAATTGATAAATCTGCTTATCTTTGCGCTCTCAATTAAGAGATAGTTCTTCTGAATATTGGTCCGGTAGTTCAGTTGGTTAGAATACGTGCCTGTCACGCACGGGGTCGCGGGTTCGAGTCCCGTCCGGACCGCTTAAAGCTCCTCAAAAGGGAGCTTTTTTGATTGGTGTATGGCGCAATGGAAGTTTGACGGGAATCAGCGGTTAAGTAATTTTCAACATTTATAGGCTGAATCTGTTTATTATCCCAAAACAAAACCTTATGCCCGATATTCACGAAGGAATCATACGTTTCCGGCAGCATGACTTTGAAGCCAACCGACAGCATTTTAAAGCTTTAGAGCGTGAACAAAAACCACATACCCTGTTTATTGGTTGTTCTGATTCCCGGGTTGTACCATCATTAATTACCCAAACTATGCCGGGTGAACTTTTTATTGTGCGCAATATAGCCAATTTGGTTCCTATGTACAGGGAATCGGGTGAGTTTCTGGCAACTACTTCCGCCATAGAATATGCTGTACTGATGCTGAATGTAGAAAACATCATTGTTTGTGGTCATTCCAATTGTGGCGGATGTGCTGCATTGTGGGAAACCCAGGAAACCCTGGATAAAATTCCACATACCCGACGTTGGCTTGAACTGGCTAAACCCGTTAAGAAAAGGGTAGAGAAGGCGCTTATGGGACAAAATCCTGAAGCCCGCGAATGGCTTACCGAACAAATGAATGTGGCACAGCAACTCTGCCACCTGAAAACCTATCCTTATATTAAGGAGAGGCTCAAAGCGGGAACCATTACACTTTTTGGCTGGCATTATATGATTCCTACGGGCAGCATTTATGAATACCATCCTGGAAGTAAGGAGTTTAAACTAATTGATCAGCCCTCAGAATAGCGCTTGAGACTGTATCCTCATTTCTTTTTCGGCCTTTTGCAAACCCGGGGAAGTTTTCCGTTCTTTGCCGAAAAAAAATGAAGGCATTGCTATCCGCAACTATTTTATCTATAATTCTGATTGTTAATCCAGTACAGATTTTCTCTCAGGAAAAGACTTCTCCTTATAAACTTGCGGTGAGCGGATACGTGCGTGCCGATGCAATTTTCGACAGCCGCCAGGTGGTGGAAGCGCGCGAAGGATTTCTGCTCTTCTATCCAAAGAGGCCTGTTTTTGACAAAATCGGAAAGGATATCAATGCCCAACCCAGTTTTAATCAATATGCGATGATTTCCCGGGTTACTTTAAAAGCCACCGGTCTGGATGTGCTTGGCGCTAAAGTGCAGGGACTGATTGAAGCGGACTTTACAGGAGCCTCCAATAGCGAGAACAACAGCCTGAGACTGCGCCATGCATACATATCGCTGCAATGGACCAAAACCAGGCTTCTGGCTGGTCAGTACTGGCATCCCATGGATGTGCCTGAGATGATACCCAATGTTTTAGCGCTCAATACAGGTGCACCATTCCGTTCCTTTAGCCGTCAGCCACAGGTGCGGCTGGATCGTACGGCCGGAAATTTCAATTTTGTAGTGGCAGCAACCGCTCAGCGGGATTATGTGAATGCCGGTCCTGAAGGCAGTACTTCTATTTATTTGCGCAACAGCGCCATTCCCAACTTTGTGGCACAAATTCATTATAAAAATAAAAACTGGTTTGCCGGGATTGCTGCTGATTACAAGCAGCTTACACCCCGTCTCTCAACGGATAGTTTATATGTTGCGAACGAAAAATTGAATGGCTCCTCCTTTAGTGGATTTATTTCCTTTAAGACCCCGGATTTTTCAATCAAAGCACAATATATCTATGGAAAGGCTCTTAATGATCATTTGATGATGGGTGGCTTCGGTGTTTCTGGTATAAATCCTGTATCCGGGCAACGTGATTATACTCCGCTTGTTATACATTCCTGGTGGCTGAATGCTTCAAAGACATATGGCAACTGGCAACCTTCCGTTTTTCTGGGTTTGACCACAAACAATGGTGCTACAGAGGAAATTCAAGGGCCAATGTATGCGCGGGGTGAAGATATTGCCTATGTATACCGGGTGGCGCCAATGCTAACCTACGCCATTGACCGGTTTAGCCTGATGGCTGAGGTGGAATATTCGGTAGCTGCTTACGGAGTACCCGATACAAAATACAAGATACAGCAAGCCAAAGAGATTGCCAATATAAGGGTAGGCCTGGCGGTGATGTATACTTTCTAAAATCAGAAAAACTTTACTTTATTTTATGCTGAAATCCCGCTGCCGCAGTGCTTCAAAGGCCAGCACTGCTGTGGAAACGGAGACATTCAGTGAATCAATGCTGCCCGACATTGGAATGATTACGCGGTGATCGCAAAAGTCAATCCATTGCTGTGTGAGACCATCGGCTTCAGTCCCCAATACAAAGGCAGTGGGGCAGGTGTAGTCGAACTGATGATAAGGCCTGGAGGCAGTGAGTTCTGCTGCATAAGTGGTGAATTTATGCTCTTTGAGCCATGACATGGCTTCTACTGAACTACAAGTCACCACCTGAAGAGCAAAGATACATCCTATGCTTGAACGGATCACATTGGGGTTGTATAGATCGGTAAGCGGATCGCAAATTATTACTGCATCGGCCTGAACGGCATCGGCAGTACGCAAAATGGCACCCAGATTTCCCGGCTTCTCAACGGCTTCAAGAACGATCAGCAGGGGGGTTGCCCGAAGCTTTACATCAATAAGGGAGAGGTTTTTAGGTTCCAGGACTGCAATACATCCATCAGAGCCTTCCCGATAAGCCAGCGTCTCAAAAACTGCTTTACTGATGAAAGTGGTGTTGTCATTGTCGGAAAGTGATGCGAAAGATGCAGGGTCAGCAATTTCCGGACAAACATAAAGTTGCACCAGTTTAAAGTCGTTTGAAACGGCTATACCAATTTCCCGCAGGCCTTCTACCACTACGAGTTGCTGTTTGCGTCGTTCGCGCGATTTCTGCTGAAGTAACAACAGGTTTTTGATGCGAGGATTTTGAAAGCTGCTGATGACGTTGGTCATAAAGGTAGACTAAGGAAATATTGGTAACGGCAAAGTTAGGGATTTTTGGTTTCCTGAAGGGTAGGAGGCAAACTGCATATTTATTTGAACTTCCCAAAACCCGGAAAGGCAATATTCCCGTGTTTATTTTTCTTCAACTTTGTCAAGCAACCACATAAAATTTTTCCTTGCTTCAGCAGCATCCTGGCCGCAAAGGATTACTTCAGGCTGAAATCCCCTGCAAACCTTTGGTCTTTCTGGCTTGCCAAACAATTTGCAGTTCAACTCGCTGTCAAGCTGAATGCAGGCAACCATAGCCGGCTTTCCTTCAGACATTCCCGGAATGGGAGAGCTTATAGAAGGGAAAATGCAACAGGCAGCGCAATGTGGGCGGCAGATCATTTTTAGAGTGTTGAGTTATGAGTGATCTGTGATCTGTAACTGGTGATTGGTGATTAGTGAGTGGTAATCGGTGATTAGGAATTCAATCCGGTGATCTGTGATCTGTGATCTGTAATCTGTGATCTGCAATCTGTTGATTTGTTGATTCGTTGATTTGTTGAGTTACATAGATGTAGAGTTGTTGAAAAATCAATTCGCGGGAATTCGCGTAATTCGCGGTTGAAATCTGTGATCTGTAAGCTGTAATCGGTGATCTGTGATCTGTAAGCTGCAATCTGCAATCTGTTGATTTGTTGAGTCGGTAAGCCGTGGCCTGGCCCCATCAGGCGGAAATGCGAGGAGGCCTGTCAGAAAACAAACTTGTTAATCTTGTTAATCCTGTCAAAAAAAGAATTGCCTGCCCGCATCTGCTGAATGGTGATTAGTGGTTAGGAATTCAATCCGGTGATCTGTAATCTGTGATCTGTGGCCTACCAGCCTCAGGCGGAATCTGTTGATTTGTTGAAAAATCAATTCGCGTTAATCCGCGTTTACCCCGTTTTTTCGGGGTAATTCGCGGTTGTAATCTGTGATTTGTTGATTTGTTGATTTGTTGAGCCGTTGAAACATGATTCGCATTAATTTGCGTTTACCCCGTTTTTTCGGGGTAATTCGCGGTTAATTGGTGATTGGTGACTGGGAATCGGTGGTTAGAAATTCAATCCTAATCCGCAATCTGCAATCTGCAATCCGCACTCAATATTGTGTATCTCTGCGTCTTTGCGTGATTCTTTAAATCTGCAATCCGCAATCAATACTTGCGTGTCTTTGCGTTTTTGCGTGATTTTTTAAATCCACACTCGCTATAGCTTAGGTCCCGCTGCTACCAGGCGTTTCCCCTCTTCACTATCGGTATATTTCTCAAAGTTATTGATGAAGCGTTGAGCCAGGTCTTTGGCTTTTTTGTTCCATTCTTCAGCACTGGTGTAGGTGTCCCGCGGATCAAGTATAGCAGGATTTACACCTTTTAACGCAGTGGGCACTTCAAGATTGAAATAAGGGATTGTTTTGGTTGGTGCCTCATCAATAGAGCCATCCAAAATGGCATCAATAATGGCGCGGGTATCCTTTATAGAAATGCGCTTGCCGGTTCCGTTCCATCCGGTATTCACCAGGTAAGCTTTAGCCCCGGCATGATTCATGCGTTTAACCAGTTCCATGGCATATTTTGTGGGATGAAGCGCCAGGAAGGCATTTCCAAAACAAGCCGAGAATGTGGGTTGCGGTGTGGTAACACCACGCTCAGTGCCTGCAAGTTTGGCAGTAAATCCCGAAAGAAAATGATAGGAAGTCTGATCGGCAGTTAACCTTGATACAGGAGGCAATACCCCAAAGGCATCGGCTGTAAGGAAAATAACTTTTTGGGCATGTCCGCCTTTAGAAACTGGCTTTACGATATTTTCAATGTGATAAATGGGATAAGAAACTCTTGTATTTTCAGTCTTTGAGGCATCTGCAAAATCAATGCTACCATCGGGTCTTACCACCAGGTTTTCGAGCAATGCATCCCGGCGGATGGCATGATAAATATCAGGCTCATTTTCTTCACTCAGATTGATGCATTTAGCGTAACATCCGCCTTCAAAGTTAAATACACCGTCATCGTCCCAGCCATGTTCATCGTCTCCGATAAGGGCACGCTTTGGATCGGCTGAGAGGGTTGTTTTGCCTGTTCCCGAAAGACCAAAAAATATTGCTACATCACCCTCTTTACCCATATTGGCAGAACAATGCATGGCAGCAATGCCTTTTAATGGGAGATAATAATTCATCATGGTGAATATCCCTTTTTTAATCTCACCGCCATACCAGGTACCTCCTATGATTTGCATGCGTTCTTTTAAATTGAAAACCACGAAGTTTTCGGAATTCATGCCCTGCTCTTCCCATTTGGGGTTGGTGGCTTTTGACCCGTTCAACATTACAAAATCGGGCTTAAAGTTTTCAAGTTCCTCCTCTGTGGGGCGGATGAACATATTCTTAATGAAATGTGCCTGCCAGGCTACTTCTACTATAAAACGGATGCTCAGCCTCGAGTCTTGATTGGCTCCTGCAAAGGCATCTAAAACATATAATTTTTTTCCCGACAATTGATCCACAACCAAACCTTTGAGGTAATCCCAGGTGTCGGGAGAAAGTGGTTTGTTGTCGTTTTTACCAACCGTTGACCACCAGATGGTATCTTTACTTACATCATCAAGTACGATATATTTATCCTTAGGCGAACGACCGGTGAATACTCCCGTATCAACAGAAACAGCCCCCGTATTGGTAAGTATTCCTTTTTCGTATCCTTCGAGGGAAGGATCCATTTCATGCTCGTAAAGTAAATCGAATGACGGATTATAGAATAGCTCTTTAACATTTTTAATTCCATATTGTGAAAGATCAATCGTTTTCCCACTAATAGTGAAAACGTCATTTTTTTCATTTTCCATAAGGTTTAAATTAGATGGTTTACGGGTATAAGTTTTGTTTTTCTGAATATTTCTGCCAGACAGAGCAGCAGTTTCAGCTAAATGCAAAATTAAACAATATTTAAATGTTTCAAATAAAATATACTATGAATCTAAGAAAGCTAAAATTTATTGCATTGCTGCATAAAAAAAACAGCCACTCAAAAGAATGGCTGTTGTGTAAATCAGGTGGAAGACAAATTTATTTTTTAGCTGCTTTTTTAGCTTTCTTATCTTTTTTAGCTGCTTTTTTGGCTGCCTTTTTAACTTTGTCTTTTTTCTTTGCTTTTCCTTCTTTTTCCAGTTTGGCTGCTTCTTTAATCGATGCCTGAGCAGAAGCAAGCCGGGCGATTGGCACGCGGAAAGGTGAACAACTTACGTAGTCCATACCCACACGATAGCAGAATTCAACCGATGACGGTTCGCCCCCGTGTTCACCGCAAATACCGACCTTAAGCTTGGGATTGGTTGAACGGCCGCGCTCAATACCCATGCGTACCAATTGTCCAACGCCTTCCTGATCAAGAACCTGGAAAGGATCGTGTTTCAGGATACCTTTTTCAAGATAAACAGGCAGGAATTTTCCGGCATCGTCCCTTGAATAACCAAAAGTCATCTGGGTGAGATCGTTGGTTCCGAAAGAGAAGAACTCGGCTGATTTGGCAATTTCATCGGCTACAAGGGCTGCACGCGGAATTTCTAACATGGTGCCTACCAGAAAATCGATGCTATCTTTACGCTCCTCAAACACTGTGGCGATGGTGTCGCGAACGATTTGTTCCTGCATCCGCATTTCTTCGAGCGTACCTGTGAGCGGGATCATAATTTCGGGAAGGGTCTTGATGCCTTTTTTCTTTAGGTTCAGGGCAGCTTCAATGATGGCGCGTGCCTGCATCTCAGAAATTTCCGGATAAGTGTTTCCCAGACGACAACCGCGGTGGCCAAGCATGGGGTTCACCTCTTCGAGATCGGATATTTTTTGTTTCACTTCTTCAATGGAAATACCCAAATCTTCTGCCAGCTCTTTTTGATTGGCTTCTTCGTGAGGAACAAACTCATGCAATGGTGGATCGAGCAGGCGAACGGTTACCGGCAGATCATGCATTGCTTCAAAGATGCCTTCGAAGTCCTGGCGCTGAATGGGCAGCAGTTTCTCCAGAGCCTTTCTGCGTCCGGTTTCATCGCCGGCCAGAATCATTTCGCGCATGGCACGGATACGGTCTCCCTCAAAGAACATATGCTCAGTGCGGCACAGACCAATACCTATGGCTCCGAATTTACGGGCAACCTGCGCATCACGGGGCGTATCAGCATTGGTACGCACACGCATGGTAGAATGTTTGTCGGCTAATTTCATCAGTTCGCCAAAGTCGCCGCTGAGTTCTGCTTCGCGGGTGTTGGTTTTGCCTTCATAAACTTCACCAGTGGTTCCATTAAGAGAAATCCAGTCGCCTTCTTTCAGGGTAAGCCCATCTACAACAAGTTTTCGTGCTTTATAATCAATCTTAAGCGATCCGGCACCTGATACACAGCATTTGCCCATACCACGAGCCACTACGGCTGCGTGTGAAGTCATTCCACCGCGTGCCGTCAGAATGCCCTTGGCCAGATTCATGCCCTTGAGGTCTTCGGGCGAGGTTTCAATGCGCACCAGTATCACCTGATGTCCTTTGGCAACCCACTCTTCTGCATGGTCTGCAAAGAACACTATTTGACCTGAGGCGGCACCAGGTGACGCAGGAAGCCCTTTGGCTACTACTTTGGCTTTTTTAATGGCTTCAGCATCAAAAACAGGATGTAATAACTCGTCCAGCTTATTGGGTTCGCAACGCAGCAAGGCTTCTTCTTCAGTGATTATGCCCTGTTTTAGCATATCCATGGCGATTTTTACCATGGCAGCACCGGTACGTTTACCATTACGGGTTTGCAACATCCACAGTTTGCCATCCTGAATGGTAAATTCCAAATCCTGCATATCCCGGTAATGGTCTTCGAGTTTCTGCTCAGTTTCAAGCAGTTCTTTATAGATGGCCGGCATGGCTTCTTCAAGGGATGGGAATTTTGTTGCCCGCTCCTCTTCTGAAACATTGGCCAGTTTAGCCCAGCGTTTTGAGCCTTCTTTGGTAATTTGTTGCGGTGTGCGAATACCGGCAACCACATCTTCACCCTGCGCATTGATCAGGTATTCGCCATTGAAAAGGTTCTCACCGGTGGCAGCATCGCGGGTAAAGGCAACGCCGGTTCCCGAATTCTGACCCATATTTCCGAAGACCATGGCCTGTACATTCACAGCAGTGCCCCATTCGTGGGGAATATTGTTGAGCATGCGGTAATATACTGCGCGCTCGTTCATCCAACTGTCAAAAACAGCCAACACAGAGCCCCACAACTGCTCCCAGGGATCAGTAGGGAAATCGTGTCCTGTTACATCTTTAACTGCTTTTTTAAAGCGTTTTACCATTTCTTTCAGGTCATCTACACTAAAATCGGTGTCCAGTTCAATGCCTTTTTCTTCTTTCATATGATCCATAATTTCTTCAAATGGATCAATGTCTTCTTTGGAGGCAGGTTTCATACCCAATACCACGTCGCCAAACATTTGTACGAAGCGGCGGTATGAATCCCAGGCAAAACGCTCGTTTCCGGTCTTCTTTGCAATTCCTTCCACGGCATCATCATTCAAACCCATGTTCAAGACGGTGTCCATCATGCCCGGCATAGAAGCCCGGGAGCCTGAACGCACGGAGAGCAGCAAAGGATCGTTATGATCGCCAAATTTAACGCCCATAATATTTTCCACATACTTAACAGCAGCTTCTACTTCGGGGCGGATCATTTCAATCACTTTTTCCCGGCCCATGGCATTGTAATCGGTTGAAACTTCGGTGGTGATGGTAAACCCCGGAGGAACCGGAACCCCAATAAGGTTCATTTCGCAGAGGTTGGCACCCTTGCCTCCCAGCAGGTTTTTCATACTGGCATCACCTTCGGCCTTTTTATCCCCAAAGGTATAAACCGTTTTTCTGGTCTTGTCTTTTCCCATTTTGATTAGGTTTTATTGTTTTAATGAATAAATATTCCGTTAATTTCATGCAAAATATACTTGCCGAAACAAGGGTGCAAAGGTACGAAAAAAATCGCATCGAAATTTTAGAATATGTAAGGGAGGCGAACGGAGTTAAATAGTGGTACCAGGCTGAAATGTAACTGTTTGTATTTGCTTTTAACTTCTTTATTGTTTGTGAATTATGCAAGACATGGAAAAGGGCTTTAAATTTTGTTCTTGTTCTTTTTTATTTACTGAGCCAGTACCGCAAAAATTCTTCTTTGGTATATTTTACCAGTCCATGGGCTGGGTTGTAATTGATATCAATAAATGCCCTGATTTGAAGATGTGGAATCCTGAGCTCAATAATCTGGCCGATTAAAACAATTAAACTCTTCCAATGATTCATACCAGAAGCTAAATTCCCTGTCAATTAGAAAGTTAAAATATTCATCAATAACATTGTGGTTATCTTTTTCATAAAAATTTCATCTTTGCTTACGCCTCTGTTTTCAATTACTAATTCATACAAATCATTAGGGATTGTTTCATAAACACCACGCTGCAAATCAATAATAATAAAACGACAAGTGCCTTTTACCATTTTACAGCATGCAAATAAATTGAAATATTTCATATTAGAAAATTAGATGGCCTTAGAGATGGACTTGTAAAGCTCATGTAAGACGTATAGTATATTAAGGTGGCTGGCCTTTATCCAAAATTCCCTTACTCAGTTTGCAAAAATTAAGTGTGCTTAAGGCTCAATATCTGAACCCTCTGGCTCAATTTTCGAAAAAAAAGTGTTTGAGTGAGAGTCAATCTATGATGAAACAAGTTCGTCTATGTGTACAATATCCAATTTGTATTCCCATTTCCCGTATCTCATTTATCATCCTTTTTTAGTGGAATATGAAAAACACAAACTCATTGAGAGCTGCTCTGCTGTTCCGGTATTACCTTTGAAAATCAACTCATGGAGGTAATCAGGTTGCTGCTTTCAACGCTTAATCTCCACTTCAGCAACCGGATTCTAATATTCAAAAATAAACTCATTCAACTCTTCAATACTCGACTCAAAGTCAAAAGCATCATTCAGGCGGTAATAGTTGCCAATGTCGAAGGTGTATCCGTAAGCATGTTTTGCCAGTTCGAGGCGGGTATCTTCGAAAGTAAAAAGCAGCATTATTTCTTTTACCTGATCACTTAGCAGGCAGTTTGACGAAATTACCTGTTTGGCAATGGTAAGCCGGGTGTCGTCAAATGTTTTGCTGGCAATGGATTGTTTTACACTTTGAAAATCGCTGGGATGCATAGGGTAGGGGCAACCAACCGGCCCGTTGTAACCCGGCAATACGTAGGCTTGCTGATCCGGTGTAGGATAGCCACCCGTAGTTGTGGTGGTTGAATAAGAAGTAGTGGTTTGAGAAGTGGTAACCTGCGATCCATCATAAAGGCCACCGCCATTTACATTCATATTAATGTTTACGCCCGATTCACGATCATTAATATTAATTCCCATGGAAACCTTACCCTGGTGTAGCTGACCATAGCTCTCGCTGACCGTGGTGGTGGTTTGAGTTGTTGTGGAAGGTGGCGGAGCCTGTGTAGTATAAACCACTACCTGTTGGTTCGACGCCGGTGGAAATGTCTGGGCTATAGGTGCCTCGTTCATCCAGCGTACGATATACTCGTTTTTCTTGTTGAGTTTGATCACAAAGGTGCTTTCCATTCCCTGGTTGAACATTAGATTTTTGTCGATTTGCCCAAGGTTGGTATCATCAAAAATTACTTTTAGTTTATAACTGGGTGCTGGAAGATCCGTAATTTTTACATTGGTTTCAGGGGAGTTATTTTGCCGGACACCATTCAGTATAACAGTAAATCTTTCGCCATTTTCGGTAAAAAAGATAAGATTTGAGTTTTGAGCGAAAAGATTGGTGCAGGCAGTGAGAGAGAGCATCAATATTAAAAGCTTGTTTTTGAGTTTCATATGGGCATGATTTTTTTTAAATTAACAGATGAATAGGTTGATCACTAATTAATAAAAAGGTAACTCTATAATCTGTTTCTTCTTTCATGGTTTTATCAGGCATAAAGTCTCCTGCAAAAAAGCGATCGGTTTTCATTGAAATTCAATTTTTCCCAGCCGGCCCATGGCACGTTCAATGCTTTGCTGTCTCCGGAGTATATAGGCCGAAGGTGCCCCGGCATTCCATCGTCGCGGGTTGGGCAGCACTGCTGCAATGCGTGCCGCCTCACTTTTGTTCAGGTTAATGGCCGATTTATGGAAAAATGTTTCGGAAGCCATCTCTACACCATAAATACCCTCACCCATTTCAATTACATTCAGGTAAACTTCCATAATTCGTTTTTTGCCCCAAAAAATTTCGATGAGGCCGGTAAAATAAACCTCCAGGCCCTTTCGTAACCAGGTGCGGTCGGGCCACAAAAAAACGTTTTTGGCGGTTTGCTGACTGATGGTGCTGGCGCCCCGCATGGTTTTGCCTTTTTTATTCATCTCCCGCGCTTTGCGGATGGCATCGAAATCAATACCGTAATGTTTTAAAAAGTTGTTATCTTCCGAAGCAATCACTGCCCGTACCATATTTGGGCTAATCTGGTCTGAAGGCACCCATTTCCGTTTCGATTTTATTTTTTCTCCGGCCATAAGCTGTTCAGATATTCGAATAAGTTGCAGCGGGGTTACTGGTGGACGGACAAACCGGTATACTATGGTTACCAATATGGTAGAAAAGAAAAAGAAAAAAAGGAAGAACCTTATAATCTTTGATATTTTACGTATAATGCTGCGGGATGATAAACTCATTTTTTTATGGAAAAATTCTCTGCAAACCTAAGCAAAAATTGAAATTTTATGTAACTGTAAGGAAATTATATGCTAAGCTTAGGGAATTGTTTGCTTACATTTGTTGATTGTCAACCTGATTAAAAAGTGTATTACATCAATATAAACGGCCTATGAATAAAATTTGCATCCGCCATGAAGATAAATACAGGCATGAGCGGCGTTCACCACTTATCCCTGAGCATGTAAAAGAACTCATTAGAAGTAAAAAAGTCAACATTTTTGTAGAATCCTCAGAAAAAAGAATCTTTACCGATACGGAATATGCTGAGGCGGGAGCCACTATTGTAAAGGATACAAAAGACTGCAATGTGATCATGGGCGTTAAAGAGATACCCATGCAGCATTTTGAGCCTGAGAAAACATACGTTTTTTTTTCGCATACCATCAAAGGTCAGCCATATAATATGCCCATGCTGAAACGCCTGATGGATTTGAAGTGCAATTTAATCGACTATGAGCGCATCGTAAATGAGCGCGACCAGCGTATGGTATTTTTTGGTCATTATGCCGGTCTGGCCGGAATGATTGATAGTTTGTGGTCGCTTGGCATGCGTTTGAAAGTCCTGGGAATTGAAAGTCCTTTCAGTAAATTGAAGCAGGCCATTCATTTTCATTCTCTGGAAGAGGCTTTCAATGCCATTTCGGAAGTGGGCTATGAGATTGCAGGGCATGGACTGCCCGTTGAAATTCATCCGCTTACCATTGGTATTACGGGTGCCGGTCATGTATCGGCAGGAGTTCAGGAGGTGCTCAGCCTGCTTCCCGTAAAGGAGATTACCCCTGAAAACCTGCATTGTCTGGACAAGCGGCGGCATCTGCCCAAGAATCTTATTTACAAGGTGGTTTTTCACAAGCGTCATCTTGCGGTACATCGGGAAGGGCGTGCATTTAGTGATGAAGACTATAAGGCACATCCTGAAAACTATACCGGAATTTTCGAGAATCATCTACCCAATCTCAGCATGCTTATAAACGGTATTTACTGGGATGCGCGTTTCCCGAGACTCGTGACCAAACATTACCTTCGGGAGGCATTTGCAACCGGGGCATCCAAACTTCTGGTTATTGGTGATATCTCCTGCGATGTGAATGGCAGCATCGAAATCACACATAAAGGCACCGGCATTGACGAACCCGTTTTTGTGTATAATCCCAAAACAGATCGTCCAACCATGGGTTTTGAAGGAGAGGGGATTCTGGTTATGGCTGTAGATATATTGCCCACCGAATTGCCGCGCGATGCTTCCCGCGAATTTTCTGATGCCGTGTTTACTTTAATAAAACCTCTGGCAAATTGCGATTTCTCCAGGCCCTTTGCCGAACTCAATCTCCCCCGCCCACTTAAAAAAGCTATGATTTTGCATCATGGGAAGCTTACGCATGATTATAAGTATATGCAGGAATTTTTGATGTGATGAGGAGTTGATGTGTTGATGTACTGATGTGTTGAGTAATCAGTGATCAGTAATCTGTGATCTGTAACTGGTGATTGGCGATTAGTGATTGGCGATTGGAAATTCAATCCGGACCGGAGTGATGAGGCGGTGCTCACCGAAGGTAAATCTGCAATCGGCAATCTGTTGATTTGTTGAGGCGTTGATTTGTTAAGGCGTTGAGTCATTGCCTGCCCGCACGCGCTACAAGCGCGCTATCACCGGAGTAATCAGTGATCAGTAATCTGTGATCTGTGATCTGTAACTGGTGATTGGCGATTGGAAATTCAATCCGGACCGGAGTGATGAAGCGAAGCTCACCGAAGGTAAATCTGCAATCGGCAATCTGTTGATTTGTTGATTTGTTGAGGCGCTGATTTGTTAAGGCGTTGAGTCATTGACTGCCCGCAAGCGCTACAAGCGCGCTATCACCGGAGTAATCAGTGATCAGTAATCTGTGATCTGTAACTGGTGACTGGTGATTGGTGGTTAGGAATTCAGTCCGAAGTCAGCAATCCGCAATCTGCAATCAAAACTTGCGTTCTTCTGCGACATTGCGTCCTTGCGTGATTCTTTAAATCCGCAATCTAAAATCTGAAATTAAACATATTATGAAACGAATTTTAATTCTTGGTGCAGGCATGGTGGCCCATCCGATTGTAAACCATTTGTTAACCAAAAACCACTTTGTAACGGTGGCCAATCCCGATGTGGAGCGGGCAAACCAATTGATTCACGGATTTACCACTGGAAAGGCGGTATACTGGACCATTGACGATCCGGAAAGCCTTGAAACCATGGTGGCAGATCATGACATCACGGTAAGTCTGCTGCCTTTTGCACTTCACGTTAACGTTGCAAAAGCATGTATCAAACATAGGAAACCCATGGTTACTACTTCATACATCAGCCCGGAGATGCAGGCGTTGGATGCTTCTGCAAAAGAAGCCGGTATCATCATTTTAAATGAAATGGGTCTGGATCCCGGTATTGATCACATGTCGGCCATGCGCATCATCGATAAGATTCATGATAGGGGAGGTGTAGTTGAAGAGTTTTATTCCTTTTGTGGCGCACTGCCAGCTCCCGAAGCTGCCGACAATCCATTTAAATACAAATTCTCATGGAGTCCGAAGGGGGTTATTATGGCTGGAAACAACGATGCGCGCTATCTCCATCAGGGTCAAATTGTGGATTTACCCACCAAAGATTTGTTTAAGCATCCTATTGTTGTTGACTTTGATACAGTTGGTAAGCTGGAAGTTTATCCCAACCGCGATTCGGTTGCTTACATGGATATTTATGGCATTCCGGAAGCCAGAACCATGATGCGTGGCACATTCCGCTATGAAGGCTGGTGCGAAAGTATGGATCTGATAAAAAGACTGGGACTGATCAGCAGTCAAATTATTGACATGAAAGAGATGGCCTATGCTGATTTACTGGCTCATACAGCCGGCATCAACAATATACCCGGACTTCGGGCAGAGATTGCTGAAAAATTCGATATTTCCCCCGATTCAAAAGGGCTTGAAGCCCTGGCCTGGCTGGGTTATTTCAGCGATGAGCCCATTGGCAGGGAAGTGGAGACCCCTTTTGAAGTTACCAGTGATCTGATGATTAGCAAGATGGATTTGGGGCTACATGAGCGGGATATGGTAGTTATGCAGCACACCTTCCTGGTACTTGGTGCCAATGGGGAAAAAGAAGTAATCCGTTCGCGCATGCTTGATTTCGGCAGTCCCGCAACAGATACCTCGGTGGCGAGAACCGTTGCGCTTCCCGCTGCTCTGGCAGTGGAAATGATTTTATCTGGTAATATCAGTGAAATGGGCGTATTCCGGCCGGTGATTCCTGCGATATACCATCCGGTACTCAGTGAATTGGAAAAGCTGAATATCCGGATAACAGAAGAATTTGGGCTTCCCGAATCTGAAAATATCAGGTAAGATGTTTTTTTTGATTTTTGATGCATCCATTTTAATTCTGATGGCAATGTGTACCTTTGTACCGGTATATTATAGTTAAGACTAACAAATATGGCACTTACATCATTTGGTAAATGGATTGGAGGCGGTTTAGGCTGGGCTTTGGGCGGTCCCATAGGCGGGATTCTTGGGTTTATTTTCGGCTCAATGTTCGACAGCATGCAGATTGACCAATACGAGCAAAAGGGGTTTACACCTACCCAACAGGGCGATTTTAAAGTGAGCCTGGTGGTTATGATTGCGGCCATTATGAAAGCCGACGGACACATCCTCAAATCGGAACTCAGCTTTGTTAAACAATTTCTGCGTGCGCAGTTTGGCGATTCTGAAGCAGAAAGGCTGCTCTTACTCCTCAGAGAAATACTCCGACAAGACCTGGATGTGGATGAGATCTGTGAGCAGATTCAGGAAAATATGGAATATCCTTCCCGGCTTCAACTGGTGCACTTGCTTTTCGGAATAGCCGCAGCAGATGGTATTTCACATCAGGCGGAGGTTTCTGTACTTAAACGAATGTGCCTGCATATGGGTATTCGGGCCAGTGATTTTGATTCCATACAGGCAATGTTCATTAAAAGCACCGGGAGTGACTACCGTGTGCTCGAAATCGAGCCTTCTGCTACTGATGACGAGGTGAAGAAAGCTTATCGCAAAATGGCCCTTAAATACCATCCCGATAAGGTATCCCACCTGGGCGAAGATGTACAAAAAGCCGCTAAAGTTAAATTTCAGCAACTGAATGAGGCTTATAATAACATTAAAAAGGAGCGGGGAATGCCTTAAATTTTCTCTTTGATGGTTTTTAATTTCATCAGGTGAATGGTTACGCCAATGCCAACAGAAAGTAAAATCAACCAGATATACCATTTGTGTGGAGCAAACCAGGCCGAAGAGCCTAAAGTAATCCATAATACGAACAGCGCAACCAGCCGGTGGTGTGGGTCAATGCCCTTCTTTTCACGGTAATTTCTTAAATACCGGCCAAATATTTTATTTTTATTCAATCGGGCATTCAGCCTGGGTGATGAGCGCACAAAACACCAGGAGGTGATTAGCAGAAATGGAGTGGTAGGCAGTAAGGGCACAACAACACCAATGGCACCAATAATTAATGATATACTTCCTGCAATAATAAGCAGCCAGCGCTTCATCCTGAATCCGGATTTATTGGCTTTGGGCTTTCCAGACTTTCCTACCAGATTCAAAACGGGTTGTCCCGGCATATGCTGAGGTTCTCTTTTCTTTTGTAAAGGTCTGGCAGTTTTATTCATGTTATATAAAGTAGCAGGCTTATTGTTCAATGGCTCTTCTTAAGAAACGGTTTAATGGATACAATGTTTTGAAGATAGCAGATACATTATGGCTAAATTCCGGTGCAAGTATGGCTTCATCATTGATGTGATGGCTACCAATATAGCTCCGGTGCATCAGCAAATGAATGTGAGAAAAATCTTTCGGGAAATCACGTGGGGGGCGTTTCAGACTGTCTTCCGATGAAAGTGAACCAAATACCCTTTTAAAATCAGTATCGTTAACAATGGCATGCATTTCATCGGCATTAAAATAAATTTCCTGTCTGACCTTTTTCAGCATTACCGGGTCAGGCTGGTACATTCCCCCGCCGGCAAAAGAAGCACCCGGCTCAATATGGATATAATATCCGGGCAACATGCTTTTGCGACCGCCCTGAGCGATATAGGCACCAAAATGATTTTTGTAAGGAAGTTTGTTGGGTGAAAATCTCACATCCCGGTAAATTCTAAATATACATTCTTTTGGTTCCGCTATGCCTATAGAGGTATCAAAGCCGGTAATGCCGGCAATTATTCCGGAAAGAAGCTGTTCAAAATTAACCCTGGCCTCATCGTAATGCGCTTTGTTTGCCTGAAACCATTCCCGGTTATTGTTTTGTTGAAGCGATTTAAGATAGTCTAATATAAGATTCATGAAAAAGTTAAGATTGTTAAGAAAATTTTTACCGGTCTGAGCCCTGGTTTGAGTTAAAGTTTTATATTTAACGATTGAAAATCCGGTATGGTTTTTACAACGTCATTATCTTATAAAAGTTGCGGATGAAAAGAAATTTATTGAGCGGTTGTCTGCTGTTATTCTTCCCTTTGTGGCTTATGGCCGGAGGGGATAATCGTCCCACCGGTGCGCGGTCTGCCGCTATGGGGCATGCTTCGGTTGCCCTGGGTGATCTGTGGTCTGCGTTTAACAATCAGGCGGGACTGGCCCGGGTGGAAAATATATCGGCGGGGGCATATTATGAAACCCGATACATGCTTAAAGAGCTTGGTTATAAAGCGGGAGCCGTGGTATATCCCGGCAAAATGGGTGTAATTGCGCTGAGTTTTAATCATTTCGGATATTCGGCGTATAACGAGAGTAAAATAGGCCTGGCATATGCCAAAGGCTTTGGGAAACATCTCTCCTTCGGTCTTCAGCTTGATTATCAGATGGCACGTCTTGCCGAAAGTTATGGCAACCGCAATTTCGTTACATTTGAAGCGGGCATGCAGGCCAACATCACTAGTCAACTGGTATTGGGGGCACATATTTATAATCCCATCAGTGCAAAACTCTCTGAATATAATGATGAAAGGGCCCCGGTTATTTTTCGTCTGGGTGCTGCCTATAATCTTACCCCCGATATATTAATCACTTCCGAAGTCGAAAAGGATATTAATCTAAAGGCCAATATCCGCGCTGGTCTCGAATACCGGCTAATTCCGCTCATTCATCTAAGAGCAGGAATTTCAACAAATCCGGGATCCAATTCATTTGGAGTGGGCATATTTACCGGCGACTTTGTTATCGATGTGAGTGCTTCCTATCATCATGTACTTGGATTTTCACCACAGGCTTCTTTACAATATAAATTCTGATCGATGAAAACAAAGCAGCCCTGGTTCATGCTGATATTTCTCTTTATCAGCTTTCCTTTTGCCCTGGCTCAGGTTGATCCTGAGGTGAACCAGGCCGGCAAGAGTCCGCAACTCGAAGATAAAATTGAACAGCTTTCTGCACAAACAGATGCTGAACTCGATTATTCGGAACTGGTGGATGAGTTGCTTCAGTATATTCAGCACCCGATTAATCTGAATAAAGCCACAGAACGTGAACTCAGGCAGTTGCAACTGAATGACCTTCAAATGTATAATTTAAGCAATTACATACAACAATATGGCGAACTTACCAGTATTTATGAACTCAATCTTGTAGAAGGTTTTGATAGTACACTTGTTTCTGCAATTTCACCCTTCATTACGTTTCAACTGGAGCCGCCCGGGGCAAAAATAACATTCAAAAACCTCATCAGCCGCGGACGTCATCAGGTGCTTACCCGCTACCAACGCATTATCGAACCACAATTGGGTTATTCCTGGGCTTCAGACTCACTGTTACAGATAAAACCCAATGCGCGTTACCTGGGAAGTCCCGATAAATTGTATGTGCGTTATGGCTATAATTTTTATAACCGGGTGCGCTTTGGCATTACCATGGAAAAGGATGCCGGAGAAACACTCTGGCCTGACAATGATACACTTAAGAAAGGTTTTGACTTTTATAGTGCCCATTTTTATTATCGCGGCAATAAGCTTGTTAAGCATCTGGCTTTAGGCGACTATCATCTTGCTTTTGGACAGGGGCTGACCATGTATAGCAGTCTTGCTTTTGGAAAGTCGGCTGAAGCCATTACCAACCGGCGTATTACCCAACCCGTAAAACCCAACACGGGTGCCAATGAAAACCTGTTTATGCGGGGAGCGGCAACCACACTTTCGCCACTGAAACAAATGGATGTTACCTTATTCTTTTCTGATAAAAAAGTGGATGCCAGCGTTAAGGGTAACGATAGCCTGAACGCCGAGGAAGTGTACATCAGTTCGTTACAGGAGTCGGGCTACCACCGTACTCCGGGTGAATTGGCTGCTAAAAACAGCATCCGGCAAACCGTATATGGCGCCAATGTTCAATCGCGGATTAAAATGTTCAGGATTGGAGCCACTGCTATGCATACGGCCTTTGACACACAGATTAAACCGTCCGGGTCACTTTATCAGACCTTTAATTTTCAGGGAACGGCATTGGATAATTATGGGCTGGATGTAGTGGCGATACTTCGCAAGATGACTTTCTTCAGCGAAGCTGCCTATAGCAGTAAGGGCGGTCAGGCCCTGATTGCGGGAGCTACCGCAACGCCCGACCCCCATCTGGCCATATCGATAATATACCGTAATTATGGCCGTGATTATCAGAGCTTTTTCAGCAATGCATTTGCAGAGGGCAGTTCTAATGCCAACGAAAAGGGGGTATATCTTGGTATGTTTACCCAATTACATCGCAAGCTTAGCCTTTCAGCTTATGCTGATTATTTTAGATTTAACTGGTTGCGCTTCCGGGTAGATGCCCCCTCCAGGGGAGTTGAATACCTGGGACAGCTCAGTTATAATCCATCGCGTTATACCCTTATACAATTGCGATACCGGTATAAACAGAAACAATTGAATCCTTCCGATAATCTGTCCTATACCGATTATCCCGAACCCGAAACCCGGCAAAATCTGCGTCTGCACTTCAGCATTAAAACCCAGGCCAGCATTACACTCAAAAGTCGCATTGAAACTTTGTGGTGGTCCATGCCAGGCTTCGATACCCGTCGCGGATTCCTCATTTATCAGGATGTAATCTGGAATCCTGAAAATAAACCCTGGCTGCTTAACATGCGTTATGCGCTGTTTGATTCCGATACCTATAACGAGCGTCTGTATGCATATGAGAGTGATGTATTGTACGCTTTTTCAATTCCTTCCTATTATTATAAGGGCAACCGTTTTTACCTGATGGCCCGGCTCGACCTCGGACGAAATGTTGATGTATGGCTTAGATATGCCATCACGCACTATACCAATCAGCTAACGGTCGGTTCAGGCCTTGACCTTATTGAAGGAAATCGTAAGTCAGAAATTAAGGTGCAGTTGAGGCTGAAATTATAAACAAGCATTTATTGTTGTCGTCAATCAGTTAATTATTTGTATAGCTGAAATTTTTGGTTATTTTTGCTTCCCGAAACGCACATAACACAATGACACAATAATCATTTAACTTTTAAACTATGTTCAAAAAACATCCCAAAGGACTACTGGCGGCAGCGTTAACCAATATGGGCGAACGCTTCGGTTTCTACATCATGATGGCTATTCTCACATTGTTCATTTCTGCAAAATTTGGCTTGTCAGAAATAACAACAGGATACATCTACTCCGTATTTTATGCATCTATTTACGTGCTTGCCTTAATTGGAGGTCTGATCGCTGACAAGACACAGAACTACAAACGCACCATCATGTGGGGTCTCATCCTCATGGCTGTAGGTTATTTTATCATTGCTTTCCCAACACCTACACCAGTGCCACATTTCGCACTCTATCTTACACTTACCTGTTTTGGACTTTTGGTAATTGCCTTTGGAAACGGCCTTTTCAAAGGTAATCTGCAGGCTCTGGTTGGACAGATGTATGATAAAAAAGAATATAAAGAACGCATACGCCAGGAATATGGTGTAGACAAAAGGGGACAGGTACTTGATATGAGAGATACCGGCTTCCAGTTGTTCTATATGTTTATTAATATTGGCGGTTTCTTTGCTCCCTTTATTGCTATTGCTGTTAGAAACTGGTGGCTGAAGTTCAATGGCTTTGATTACAATGCACAGCTTCCAGAACTGGCTCATCAATACATAGGGAATGCCTCTGCAATGAGCACTGAACAAATGAATAATCTTCAGACTTATTCATCCCAGGTAATGCTTGACGGTTCCGTGGTAACCGATTTAACCCAGTTCAGCAATGATTATCTGAACGTTTTCAACCGCGGCTTTCAGTATGCTTTCTTTGCAACCATTATTGCCCTTGGTATTTCACTGATAATCTACTTAGTGAATCAAAGTAAATTCCCTGATCCCGGAACATCTGATGTAAAACTCAAAAAAGGCGAGAAAATTGCCCGCGAAGAAGTCACTATGGCTGCATCAGAAATCAGACAGCGTATTTACGCATTGTTCGCAGTGTTTGGCGTAGTAATTTTCTTTTGGTTTTCCTTTCATCAAAATGGATACTCTTTAACCTATTTTGCAAGAGATTACATTAACCTTGATGCAATAGATATAAACCTGGGGTTCACTTCACTCAAGGGTGCAGAGATATTTCAGTCCATCAACCCATTTTTTGTGGTTCTGCTAACACCGATTATCATGTGGGTATTTGGTGCGCTTAAGAAAAGGGATATGGAGCCTTCCACACCAAAGAAGATTGGCATAGGTATGGGTATCGCCGCATTGGCTTATGTGTTTTTCCTTATTGTCTCCATTTCGCTTCCCGATAAATCTGCCCTGGCTACAATGTCAACCGATCAGCTTGCCATGATGAAACTTACACCCTGGGTTATGGTAGGAATGTACTTTATTCTTACTGTTGCCGAGTTGTTTATTTCGCCATTGGGGCTGTCATTTGTATCAAAAGTGGCACCTCCTCACCTTCAGGGTATCATGCAGGGAGCCTGGCTTGCAGCTACTGCTGTAGGTAATAGTTTGCTTTTCATTGGTGGAATTCTGTATACATACGTTCCACTCTGGGCCTGCTGGCTGGTGTTTGCAGTTGCATGTGCCCTTTCTATGATTGTGATGCTTTCCATGATAAAATGGCTGGAACGGGTAGCCAGATAATCCGAACCTGTTATTTTTAACTTAAAAGGCTGTCCGGTTGATGCGGGCAGCCTTTTTTGAAAAAAAATAAGCACTAACTTTGTTTCTGTTATGGATAAGTTTTCCGGGAAGCGATACAATTCCTATAATGAATATTTCAAACGGACCTTTGGCAGCCGGGTTCAGAAGGTTTCTATTGATGCCGGCTTTACCTGCCCCAACCGCGATGGAACCGTAGGTTATGGAGGGTGCACCTATTGCAACAATAAAGCTTTTAATCCATCCTATTGTGAACCAGCAAAACCGGTTACACAACAAATCAATGAAGGGATAGCATTTCATAAGATCAGGTATCGCCGGGCCACGAGTTATCTGGCTTATTTTCAGACTTATTCCAATACTTATGCGTCCCTTGAGCGGCTCAGACCCATTTATGAAGAAGCATTAAACCACCCTGATGTGACCGGTTTGGTTATTGGCACTCGTCCCGACTGTATGGATGAGGGAAAGCTGCGATATTTCAGCGAACTGGCCAAAAGAAGGTATGTAATTATTGAATATGGCATTGAAACTACCAATGAACAAAGCCTAATTAACCTGAACCGCGGCCACAATTATGTACTTACCGCCGAAATGATCCATAAAACAGCAGCTTATGGCATTAAAACAGGCGCCCACCTGATTTTTGGACTTCCCGGTGAAACGCGTGATGAAATGCTGGACAGGGCAGCCATTATCTCAGCATTGCCGCTTACCACTGTAAAATTTCACCAGTTACAGATTATAAATGAAACTGCCATGGCACGGGATTATCGACACCATCCAACGAAATTCAGGTTATTTAGCCTTGAAGAATATGTTCATTTCATTGTAAGGTTTATTGAACGCCTGAACCCTGAAATTGTAATTGAACGCTTTACAGGTGAAGTTCCGCCCCGCTTCCTGGCAACCACGGGGTGGGGAAAGATACGTGCCGATCAGATAGTTCATTTAATTGAAAAAGCATTGGAGAAACAGAATACCTGGCAGGGGAAGTTGTTTCTGAGCGGTGAGGATGAGCGGGTGAGTGATAAGAGGTAAGCGGTGAGAGATGAGCGGTGAGCGTGAGTCTGGATTCTTAGTTCCGATGATTATTGAGAGGTTAGAGGTTAGAGGTTAGAGGTTGGAGGTTAGAGGTTAGAGGTTAGAGGTTAGAGGTTGGAGGTTAGAGGTTAGAGGTTAGAAGTTAGAAGACAGAAGATAGAAGATAGAAGTTAGAAATTCTCTCCCCGTCCCCTTTTAGTGATCAGTGATCAGTGATCTGTGATCTGTTGATAAGTTGAGGAGTTGAGACGTGGGTCTCCCCGTCCCCTCTTACCTCATCCGCCTTCGGCACCTTCTCCTAAAGGAGAAGGGACCTTCTAACTATAATTGGTTGTTCAAATAGCCATTCTCTTTGTCTCCTTGTTTCCCTGTAGTGATCAGTGATCTATAATCTGTTGATAAATTGAGTTGAGACGTTGGTCTCCCCGTCTAATTGTTCCCTTGTCTCCCTATTTCTTTATCTCTTTATCTCCTTATCTCCTTTTACCCTCTAACCTCATCCGCCTTCGGCACCTTCTGCTAAAGGAGAAGGGACCTTCTAACTATAATTGGTTGTTCAAATAGCATTCTCTTTGTCTCCTTGTTTCCCTGTAGTGATCAGTGATCTGTGATCTGTAATCTATTGATAAGTTGAGTTGTTGAGGAGTTGAGACGTGGGTCTCCCCGTCCCCTCTTACCTCATCCGCCTTCGGCACCTTCTCCTAAAGGAGAAGGGACCTTCTAACTATAATTGGTTGTTCAAATAGCCATTCTCTTTGTCTCCTTGTTTCCCTGTAGTGATCAGTGATCTATAATCTGTTGATAAATTGAGTTGAGACGTTGGTCTCCCCGTCTCCTTGTCCCCTTGTCTCCCTATCTCTTTATCTCTTTATCTCCTTATCTCCATTTCCCCTCTTACCTCATCCGCCTTCGGCACCTTCTCCTAAAGGAGAAGGGACCTTCTAACTATAATTGGTTGTTCAAATAGCATTCTCTTTGTCTCCTTGTTTCCCTGTCTCCCTATCTCTTTATCTCCTTATCTCCATTTCCCCTCTTACCTCATCCGCCTTCGGCACCTTCTCCTAAAGGAGAAGGGACCTTCTAACTATAATTGGTTGTTCAAATAGCATTCTCTTTGTCTCCTTGTTTCCCTGTCTCCCTATCTCTTTATCTCCTTATCTCCATTTCCCCTCTTACCTCATCCGCCTTCGGCACCTTCTCCTAAAGGAGAAGGGACCTTCTAACTATAATTGTTTGTTCAAAAAGTATTCTCTTTGTCTCCTTGTCTCCCTGTCCCTCTGTCCCCTCGCCCCTACTTAGTGTCCCCCGTCCCTTTAAATCAAAAAAGGCCATCCACCATGTGGACAGCCTTTTTTATAAATATAATGAAAGGTAATTAGTTTACCATCATTTTGCGGGTAGCGCGCTCACCATTGGCGATTACCGAGTAGGTATATATGCCAGGGGTCAGGTTTCCGGCTTTAATTTCCAGGGTATGATTGCCTTCACTCAGGCGGCGGGCAGGAATTTCATATACCTTCTGGCCAACCAGGTTATAAACTTCAAGGCTTACATTGGCTGATTTTGCAAGTGTGATGTCAACTCTCGAGAACCCGTTGGAAGGGTTGGGATAGTTTTGTGACATCTTGTTCACCGATGCCAGTTGCTGATTGGCTTCTACATTAACAAACTCAGCTTCGGTAAACCATACAGCGGTAAGGAATTGATGCACAAATGGCAGGTCAGGGCTGGTCTCATCACCCTCCGATGTTGATACCGGAATGTGATAAATATCATCTTCTGTGATAACCATATCGCTTACCTGTAACCATTTATTTTCACCCCAGTATGTACCAAATGGGCCGGTAACATTAGTAGGATCGGTGTAAAGTTGGTTGGTAACATCCTGTGCCCAGATAAATACATCAGGGAGTAAGTTGGTGGTGGGTTTACCGGGCCACTTGATTCCATCGGTATCAGCCCAGCTGAAAAACACCTTTTCACCATTTCTGGTACGGCTCATTTGCATGCGCTGATCCAGATCGTAGTCGGGATAAATGTCTTCAGCCACTTCGGTACGCAAAGTATCAATGTACTGTGCATTCCAGGTGCCGTCTCCATTCATGAATACATCAAACATATGCTCGGGCTCATACACATAGTAATAGTTGAGTGAGTCGGGATGAATTGAATAAACGCTTCTTAATAAACCTGCAATGTGAAGGTTGCCGTGCATATCAACGGTAACACCATTGGCACGCTGGCCACCAACCCATTTGTTGTACCATTTCGGAATAAATTTATCATTGTCTGCACGCAAGGGGAACAGGTGCTCCTCGAAAACGGGAATTTCTGAAAAGTCAAATTCAGGAATTTTTTCCCAGGTGACACCATGATCTGTAGTTTTGTAAACTATGGGCCATTCAACGCCATAAGGATTGTAAGCCAGGTCAGCATCAATACCGGTTGCCAGCAGATAACCTACGGATCCATCAGGTGAAAATACCAGAGCATCAGCATCAGTTCTGCCATCTTCAAGCAATTCGGGAACCACAGAAACTGCAGGTAGTTGCCAGTCTATCTGATTGGTTTCAGCATTGTATATACCATTCAATACTTCCCATCCTTCATTGGTATAGGAGCTTGATGTGCCATTTAAACGGCTTGAAGCAACATGCACATGGCCTGAAGGAGTAGCTGTCAGTCCAATGTTCCGGTGATTCAAAAAGATGGAAGGATCATTTACATCAAATGTGGTCTGCACATTGCTGCCGTCCATGTTGCAGCTTCCAAAAAATTGACCTTTCCAGCCGCCGGCATCAGTATAAGGCCCTGAATAGACTACCAGCATATTGGCGGGATCAGTGTTACCATCAGGATTATAGGTAGCTACACTGGGATACCTGAAATTCAGGCCTTCCTCAGGATTGATAACAAAATTGGTCCAGTTATAACCCAGGTCCGTGGAATAAGCAACCCGGATATCGTTTCCGGTAGCTCCGAATGGTCCGCCGGCACGGGTGCCAAAGATAATGGTATTGGTTTCCGGCTGTGCAGAAAGAATCCGTTGACCCATATTGAAAAAGCCATAAATATTTGAAGACGACGACATGTCAACTTTCAATAAGTCGCCACTTCTGTTGTACGGTACACCACTATTGTTTATTTCCGGTAAAGCAGTTTCAGAGCTTGCGTCCTGAAAATAAAGCTGATAAGGTGTAGCAGGCGTAGCCTGCCTGGCAGCCGTAAGATTACGCTTTTGCGCATTGACCGAAAAGCCAATTAGCAAAGCAGCTACAAAGAGTAACATTTTTTTCATAAGTGATTTTTTTTTAAGTGAAACAATGTTTTTGTTCTATTAAGTGCAAATTTAGCCTATTTACCAATTGAAAAACAAACTTTCATAACTTTTTGTTTGTATTTTTTCTAAATAGTTTAACCGGTTAAAGGCTTATGCTGTTTGAAGTCAGTGGGTTGGCCCGTTTTTTACAAGATGTTTTGTATCTTTGGGAATGGCAGTGGCCCGTTGTTGAAAGCCAGGTTTATTAAATAAATAACGATAAGTTATGTGTCGTTTTGCAAATTCAGACTCTACGGCATGGTGCAATTGTTGCATTTTTGGGTTAAAATCACCTACCCACGACAGCTCTATTTTATTATAATTAGGGCGCTTTTTCATTACCTTGTCCATATGCCAGAATATGGCCGATTCAATCCCCGATTTCTGAAATTTAGGTCGAACACCCATTACCCCAATCCGGGAACGCGTAAAAATATCCCGTTTCACCAAAAACCAAAACCTGAGTTTGTCTATAAGATTAAACCGACCATTAAAATGTTTAAAAATCTCATAGGCATCCGGAGTCATAACCAGGAAGGCAATGGGTTCATTCTCATGATAGGCAAACCAGATAAACTCCTCCACCATAATTGGTTTCATTTCACGCAGTGACTTGCGGAGGTCATCGGTTTCAATGGGGGTAAAATTTTCATGAAACTGCCAGGCATCATCATAGATATCTTTTAAATCACGGATAAATTTTTCCCTGTCCTTCCATCTGAAATGTTCAAACCTGTAACCAGGCCGTTTTCTTACCCAATCGGCAATTTTCCAAAAACGTTCCGGAAAAGGCTTGCGCAGATCAAGATGGCTGGTTACCTGTTCAAAATAAGTGGTAAAACCATATGCCTCAAAAAAATCCTTATAGTATGGGAAGTTATAGTTCATTCCAAAACTCGGAGGTATAAACCCCTCAACCAGCAAGCCCCAGAAATTATCATTTTCACCAAAGTTTATCGGTCCGTCCATGGCTTCCATACCTCTTGCCTTAAGCCAATCCCTGCAGGCATCAAACAAGATAAAGGCGGCTTGCCGGTCATCAATGCATTCAAAGAAGCCCATCCCCCCGGTGGGCTGTTCAAAGTTAAAGGCTTTATTCCTGTTAATGAAAGCCGCCACCCGGCCAATGGCTTCTTTATTATCATTATATAAGATCCATCGGATGGCTTCCCCATGTCTGAAAAAAACATTGGTCTTTGGATCAAACACTCCTTCAATCATAAAATCAGGGGGACATATCCAATTCTTATCGTTCCGGTAAAGGCTTTTAGCTACCTCCAGAAATTCTTTCGCATCGGCTCTGGACTTTACTTCTTTTATTTTCATAATATTTATGGTGTTGAAGTTTCAAAACCGCAAAGTTAACCTGAACTATTTATAAAATTATGATTTCATGCACTTATTCACAGAAAGAAATGGGTAATTATCCCGAAGTGTAAAAAAAAATAGTTGTCGCCATGCGTTTTCCGGAATCCTGAAGGGACGCAATATGGTTTTTTCAGTATCGTCCGGGAAATTGTGTATTAAAGAATGAGATTACGGGACGGGATTCTGAATGACAGGCAATTGTATAATAAGCCTGGAAGGTTCAGGGTGTGTAGCAGGCGAAGCTTTCTACACATCCTCAACCTCCACCATTCGACGTAACAAACAATCATTCAGAGCAAAGTGAAGAATTTCTTAGTTTTTAACGGACAATAGTGGATTTTTTCTGTTTTAACAGGCAATGAATGCCTCACCCCGTGCGTTTGTAACAATTGAAGAAAATTTGTGTCACCATAAATTCTTTGAACAATATAACTTTTTAAAAGTCTTCCTTTTTCACTGCTTTAACCTTTATTGTTATTTTTGCACAAATCGTTCCGTTGAATTGAAAAAACTATATAAACTAATACTGCGCTCCTATCTGGGGCCCTTAGTCCTTACCTTTTTCATCGCCCTTTTCATTTTGGTGATGCAATTTTTATGGAAATACATTGACGATCTTGTTGGCAAAGGGCTTCAGTGGCAGGTGGTGGCGGAGCTTTTGTTTTATGCTTCTACTACTTTTGTTCCCCTGGCGCTACCCCTGGCCATATTGCTATCTTCATTAATGACCTTCGGCAATCTTGGTGAGCGTTATGAACTGGTGGCCATAAAATCGGCCGGAATTTCTCTGCGTACGGTGATGAAACCGCTGATTGTTTTGTCTGTCTTCATAAGTATTTTTGCCTTTTTCTTTTCAAACAATGTGTTGCCGATTACCAACCTTAAATTTAAAGCCATATTGTATGATGTCAGGCAGCAGAAACTGGCCATAAATATACGTGAAGGGGTCTTTTATAATGGTATTGATGGATATGTGATGCGTATCGGTAAAAAAGAAGACGATGGCATTACCATTCGTGATGTAATGATATATGATCATTCCAGCCGGATGGGAAACAGTAACGTAACCCATGCCGATTGGGGTATAATGAAGCAGAGTAAAGATGGGGAATTGCTTGAACTTACCCTGTATGATGGCTATAATTATGATGAAAAAATGGACAGCCGCAATGCGCTTGGCCGGCCGTTTCAACGAACCTTCTTTGCCGAACAATATAGAAAATTTGACTTAAGTGATTTTAAGATGTTGCGAACCAACGAAGAACTGTTCAGAAATCACTACCAGATGCTCAATCTGGAGCAGTTGCGCTTAGCCGGCGACTCACTTCGCAATAACTTAAAAGACCATTACCGGAATGTCAGACAAACGGTTGCTCAAAGTTTTCCCTTTAATCAAAATCTTGACAGCGCGTCCATTATTCTCAATGGGGTGGTGCCTAAGGTCAGGCTTCATCTACCTGTTCTCGACTCCCTAAACGGGTCTCAACTTATTCAGGCCTACGAAACGGCAATTACAACTACCCGCAATACCAGAAGCAATGTTGAATTTAGTAAAGCTGATATTGAAGCCCGATTGTTGCTTATCCGAAAGCATGAAGTCGAATATCACCGGAAATTTACCCTGAGTATTGCTTGTCTGGTGTTGTTTTTTATCGGTGCACCTCTTGGAGCCATCATCCGCAAAGGAGGCCTGGGTTTACCCCTGGTAATTTCAGTGGTATTTTTTGTTATTTATCATGTGATTTCGATGACAGGCGAAAAGTCTGTAAGGGCCGGCCAAATGGACGCTTTCCCCGGTATGTGGTTGTCGTCCATTATTTTATTGCCTCTGGGATTGTTGCTCACCATTAAAGCCACCTCTGATTCACCAATATTTGATCCCGACGTGTGGAAGCGGATCGTTACGGGTAGATTTTTACGTAATAGACAACAATAAACCTCAGTGCATTATGAAAATATTAATGCTATGTAATAAATCGCCCTGGCCGCCTTCTGAAGGAGGGCCTATGGCTATGGAGGCCATGGCAAGCGGATTAATGAAAGCAGGACATCAGGTGAAAATTCTGGCCATAAACAGTAATAAATACCACACCGATTTAAAAGATATCCCCAAGGCATTCAGAGAGCAAACCGGCATTGAGTTCGTTTATATTGATTTGAGCATCAAACCTTTACCTGCTCTTTACAGCCTGATCAGGGGTACATCTTATCATGTGGAGCGTTTTATTACTGCTGATTTTGCCCGTTTATTGGAGCAAATTCTCATTAAGGATAATTATGATATAATACAGTTTGAAACCCTGTTTACCTCACCTTATATTGAGCTGATTCGAAAATATTCGCAGGCAAAACTGATTTTAAGGGCGCATAATATCGAGCACCTTATCTGGGAGCGCATTTCAAATGGTACCCGCAATCCATTGAAACGCTTCTATTTGCGAAGATTGGCCAAAGCTTTGGGTGATTATGAAAAACAAACACTAAAAAAACTGGACGGTGTGGTTGCCATAACTGATGTAGATTCCAGGTGGTTCAGGCAGGCATTTCCACGCCTTCCGGTGGTGTCTATCCCTTTTGGTATTGATGCGGGTGATGAAGAAGAAGATCTGACCACCATTGAGCCTGAGATAAAAGGATTGTTTCACCTGGGCTCCATGAACTGGATGCCCAATCAGGAAGGAATACGCTGGTTTCTAACTGAAGTATGGCCAGGTTTGCGCGAACAATTTCCTGAACTTACCTTTTCGCTCGCTGGCCGTTCTATGCCCCAATGGTTGTTGCAAAATAAACAGCCGGGGATAATTATTGATGGCGAAGTAGCCGACGCCCGCAGGTATATGCTGGAACATCAGATCATGGTGGTGCCTCTGTTTTCGGGCAGCGGTATCCGCATTAAAATTATTGAAGGTATGCTGATGGGTAAACCGGTCATTACCACTCCTGTCGGAGCAGAAGGCATTCATTATGTGGATGGTGAACACTTGATTATAGCCCGAAATGCCGCCGAATTTATAGATGCCATCGCTCTTTGTATAAATCAGCCACTGGCAGCCCGGCAAATGGGTATTGCCGGACGAAAACTTGTGCTATATAAGCATGATAATCAGATGCTCATGCAGATACTTACAGATTTTTATCAACAGATCTCCGGATAGATTTGCTGTGAAGGCTTTTGTTTGGCTGCCAGATAAACAAATTTATTACTTTTGCATCGTATGAACGGAATTGTTCCGTGCAGAAGGATACCTTATTTTTTATCCTGGCTTGCAGGGGGAAATTCGTATTATTGTTGTGGCCTACATGAAACTAATCGTTATACTTCCCCGATTTCCATTTCCCACTGAAAAAGGGGATAAATTGAGGGCATTTCATCAATTGAAAATACTTTCCCGTCACCACGAAATATTTCTGTTTGCCCTTAGCCATCAGCCGGTTAGCCAGGCTCAGCGTGATATGGTGGCACCATACTGTAGCCAGATGCATGTATTCAGGCTCAATTGGTTCACTACATTTCTTAATCTTATCAGGGCATTTTTTATTAAATGGCCCCTGCAGGTAGGCTATTATTTTTCCGGCTCCGTTTATCGAAAAATCAAAAACGAAATCTACCGCATACAACCTGATCATATTTATTGCCAGTTATTGCGTACAGCTCCTTACGCGATAGATTTACACATCAATAAAACCCTGGACTATCAGGATGTATTTTCCAAAGGGGTGGAACGACGCATACCGGAATCAGGATTTTTTATGAAGCCACTACTGCGCATCGAAATGAAAAGACTGCGTGCCTATGAAGCATATATTTTTGACCATTTCAATCACAAAACCATCATTTCGGTACCCGATCGTGATTTCATTCCACATCCCGGTAAAGATCAGATAGTGGTGGTTCCCAACGGAGTGGATCACACCTATTTCAGGCCCATGAAGCTGCCGGTAACCCACGATTTGGTATTTACAGGAAATATGGGTTATCCACCTAATGTTAATTGTGCCGAATATCTTGTAAAGCAGGTACTGCCTTTACTTCATAAATCTTATCCTGATCTTACACTGATGCTGGCAGGAGCATCTCCTCATGCCCGCGTAAAGGCTCTTGCCGGAGAAAAGGTAATGGTTACTGGCTGGGTAGACGACATCCGCGAATGTTATGCCAGTGCCCGTATTTTTTTGGCACCCATGCAAATTGGCACAGGCTTACAGAATAAATTGCTTGAAGCCATGTCGATGCAACTCCCCTGTATCACCTCTTCCCTCTGTAATGCTGCGCTTAAAGCCATCCCCGATAAAGATATCCTGATTGGAGATACCCCCGAAGAGGTTGCTGCTCAGGTTGTTAAATTGCTTGACAATGAAATGTTTAAACAATCCATTGCAAAGTCAGGACTCAATTTCGTACATCGTAATTACAGTTGGCAGGGTGCCACCAACCGGTTGCTGAAACTGATTGATTAATTTTCCGGCACACTGTGCCGGTAGTCTCAATAAGCATTAAAAGGGAATTTAAATATAGCTTTTCATTGGTAATTCAGATGATTTTAATCTTTGAAAAGTTGTTTTAAAATGCCTGTGATTTTCTACATTTGTCGGGTAAGACCTGGTGTTGCTGTTCAAATACACCATCGGAATACTTCCGGCGGTTATTTTGAAAGTTACATTTGCGCTAAAATCACATAAATAACAAGTAGCATATATCCTATGAGTTTCAACAAGCTGGTTTATAAAACATTATTATGCGTCATAATTGCGCTCTGGTCTGTTGGACTTAATGCTAATGCCAGCCCCGATGGTAATGAAACCGATCAGAAGTTGAAGCAGGCTGAGGGTATCGTTAATGTGTCGCCCGATGAGGTAATTGTTGACATAGGTGCATTACTTAAACAGATAAACCCTGAGGATAAATCTCACCGGGCCCTGGCCATGAAATTACTGGGGAAGGCACATTATTTCCTGAATAATCACCGGCAGTCGCTTGAATATTACCAACAATCTTACTCCCTATACATGGATCTTGGAGATAAAAATGCTGCCGGAGGCTTGCTAAATAATATCGGCCTTATCCGGCAATCGCAGGGAGATTTCGGTACCGCTTTGAAAAACTATCAGGATGGAGCGGAACTAATGGAACAAAGCAACAATGCCGAGCACCTGGCTCTGGTATATAACAACATTGGAAACGTTTTTTATGTCCTTGGCCGCTACGATAAAGCCATAGAATATCTGAGACGGGCCATGCGCCTGGTGGAAAAGCGTAATGATAGCCTTGGACTGGCGCGTGCATACAATAATATTGGCAATGTATATCTCGGGCTTAAGGATTATTCCATGGCCGAAGAGTATTATTTGAAGGCGCTGGAAATCAATAAGAGTAAAGGCTCGGATATAAGTCTGGCCAGCAGTTATAGTAATCTGGGACTGCTGAGCGGCAGCATTAAAAAATATGAAAAGGCCCTTGAGTACAACAAACTTGCGCTTGAGGTCTCCCGGCGCATCAATAATCATCTGGGTATTATTCACAGTCTGATAAATTCGGGCAATATAAAACTGGAAGAAGGTCACATTGATCAGGCACGGATATTTTTTAATGAGGCTTTGAGGGTAGTTATGGTTAATAAGGATGCCTATGCCTATTCACTTGTGCTAATGGGTTTGGGTGAGTTAGAATTGCAGGCATCCAATCCGGATGCATCTATAGCTAACTACAAGGAAGCCATGCTATGGGCAGATAAAATCGGTTCCAGTACGCTGAAAACTCAGGGATATGTGGGATTGTCCCAGGCCTGGGAGGCAAAAGGCGAATTTGAGCGTGCATTGCATTATGCAAGACTAAATCAGGCGTTGGCCGATAGCATTTATACCAGCGACTATGCCGACAAACTCAGCCGGCTCAGGGTTAGTTTCGAATCTGAGCAAACCGAACGCGATAATCAACTTCTCAGACAACAGAACATATACAGTCAGCTTGCCCTTAAGCGGCAGCAAACCATTCGTAACCTGCTCATCATCATTTCTATCATCATTGTCGTTTTTTCTGCTTTCATTTTTTGGTTATATCAATCCAAGAAAATTAAGAATGTATTGCTGGCCGAACGTAACGAACAGGTTTTTCGACAAAAGGAAGAACTTACTTTGCTTTATAAAGAACAATACCGGCTTAACGAGACCAAGAATAAGTTCTTTAGCATCGTTGCTCATGATTTAAAATCACCATTTCAGTCTATACTGGGTTTTTCCGAATTACTCAGCAGTGAATACGGGCAGCTTACCGAAAGTCAGCGCATTGATGCAGCCAATAACATTTTAAAAGTATCTACAGATACATTCAGGCTGATAGAAAATTTGCTTGAATGGGGCCGGTCGCAAACAGGCACCACTAAGGCAGCCAAACAGGTGTTTAATGTAAAAGAGATGGTTATGAACACACTGCCTGTGTTTGAACCCATGATGAAAACCAAGGACATTAGCCTCACTTATGAGTTGCCCGCCTTATTGCATGCCTGGGCCGATGTTGACATGATCATGACCGTACTGCGTAACTTACTTTCTAATGCCATAAAGTTTACTCCTCCCGGTGGAAAAATTCACCTGAGTGCTTTGTTAACCAACGACCAGGTTCGACTTTCAGTATTCAATAGTGGCGATGGCATTTCGCCGGAAGTCGAAAAAAGGCTTTTTTCCCTTGACCCTAAAGTGCAGCGCGCCGGAACACGTGGCGAAAGGGGAACGGGCCTGGGTCTGGCTTTGTGCCGGGAGTTTATGGAACTTAATAATGGAAATATCATTGCCTCTACAGTGGTGGGTGAAAGCAGCACATTTACCATGGTTATGCAACCGCGTCATCTGGCTCTTGACGAATAAAAACAAATGGCTCCCACAGATTTTGCCTGAAGAATTGCGCATTTTTTCTTAAGTTTGCGCAAAACCTTAAATATATATGGCAGACGATAAAAAAATTATTTTTTCTATGGTGGGCGTGGGAAAAGTTATTCCCCCAAACCGTCAGATTTTAAAAGATATTTATCTTTCCTTTTATTATGGTGCCAAAATTGGCATCATCGGATTAAATGGTTCCGGAAAATCAACACTGCTCGGAATCATTGCCGGGCTGGATAAGTCATACAAAGGTGAAGTTGTTTTTTCTCCCGGTTATTCGGTGGGCATACTGAAACAGGAACCTGAGCTTGACGATACCAAAACCGTAAAGCAAGTGGTGGAGGAAGGGGTTGCCGAAACTGTGAACTTACTTAAGGCGTATGAAACAGTGAATAACCGCTTTACGGAACCCATGAATGACGATGAAATGAATGCATTGATTGAAGAGCAGGGCAGACTCACAGATTTACTCGATCAACACAATGCCTGGGAACTGGATGCCAGACTGGAACGTGCCATGGACGCACTTCGTTGTCCGGATCCTGACCAGAACGTTAAAAACCTCTCCGGAGGTGAACGCCGAAGGGTTGCCCTGTGCCGGTTGCTTTTACAGGAACCGGATATTCTGTTGCTCGATGAACCTACCAATCACCTGGATGCCGAGAGTATCGACTGGCTGGAGCAACACCTGAAACAGTATCAGGGAACAGTGATTGCCGTTACCCACGATCGCTACTTTCTGGATAATGTGGCCGGTTGGATACTTGAACTTGACCGGGGAGAAGGCATCCCCTGGAAAGGCAACTATACTTCATGGCTGGAACAAAAGAGCAATCGTCTGGCTATGGAAGAGAAAACCGAAAGTAAACGGCGCAAAACTCTGGAACGTGAGCTGGAATGGGTGCGCATGGCACCCAAAGCCCGACATGCCAAATCAAAGGCAAGGCTGGCTTCCTATGAACGCCTGATGAGCGAAGATGCAAAACAGAAGGAAGAAAAACTTGAGATTTTTATCCCCAACGGCCCAAGACTCGGTAATAAGGTGATTGAGGCACACAATATTTCAAAAGCATATGGCGATAAACTACTTTTTGAAAATCTGAGCTTTAGCCTTCCTCCGGCCGGAATTGTGGGTATTATAGGACCCAATGGTGCAGGAAAAACCACCCTGTTCCGCATGATTATGGGATTGGAAACCACTGATAGCGGTACTTTTTCGGTGGGTGAAACCATAAAACTGGGCTATGTAGATCAGGCCCATACTGAAATTGATCCCGAGAAAACTGTGTGGGAAGTCATTTCCGAAGGAAATGAAAACCTGCAACTGGGTGGTAAGCTGTTTAATTCCAGAGCATATGTGGCGCGGTTCAATTTTAATGGAGCTGACCAGGGCAAGAAGGCAGGAGTGCTTTCGGGAGGAGAACGCAACCGCATGCACCTGGCATTGACCCTTCGCTCAGAAGCCAATGTTTTGTTGCTCGATGAGCCTACCAACGATATTGACGTGAATACCCTGCGTGCCCTTGAGGAAGGTCTCGAGAATTTTGCCGGCTGTGCCGTAATCATTTCCCATGACCGATGGTTCCTCGACCGGATTGCCACACACATTCTCGCTTTTGAAGGAGATTCGCAGGTAGTATTTTTTGAAGGAGGATACTCTGAATATGAGGAAAACCGGAAAAAACGTACCGGAAACGATACCCCTCACCGCATCCGGTATAAAAAACTTAAGGCCTGATCAATGGAAAAGCCACTCTACGCTGTACTCACGGGCGATATAGTGAAATCATCACGCATGGCTTCCGCAGACCTTAAAAGGCTTCCGCAGGTACTAAAGTCGATTTTCCAATCCATAGATGCCATCTGCAAACCTGACACTTTCGCTACCCAATATAGTATTTTTAGAGGTGATGGTTTTCAGCTTATTACTGAACCTACCCTTGCGATTAAAACCTGGTTGCTTATCCGGGGGGGATTGCGCGCCGCTTTTCCCGGCCCTCTGAGCAAATCGGTTGATGCAATTACGGGCATTGCCATTGGTGGAGTTAGTCATTTGGCTCCCAATATCACCGAAAGCAACGGGGAAGCATTCCTGCTGTCGGGCCGACTGCTCGAAGAACTGAAAGCACCCCGGCTTACCGGTTTTGCCTCAGTAAACCAACAGATCAACCGCGAATTTAATGTTCAATTTTTACTTGCCGATGATATTATTCGCCGATGGACCACGGCCCAGTCGCAGATGGTCCCTTTTTTACTTCAATCTTTCAATCAGAATGAAATAGCTCAGGCAACACAAACCCGGCAACCTACAGTCGCTGCTAAAATAAATGCCATGGGTTGGAATGCCATCGAAGCCTGGATGATTTATTTTACGGAAACTATTGAAAAGAATTCTACGCTTTTTCTGTTGTGACCGAATGATATAGGCTTTTAAGACAATAAACCATAATTATAGGCTCATGAGGGTATAATATATTAATATAGCTTTATAAGGCTATAATTTGAATATATAGCCTTAGGCGGCTATTAACGATAACTTTAACCAGAAGTTTTAAAGAATGGAAACGGTTTACTTTTTCGATCCTGAAATTATCTCGCTATTCATCAGACTTTCCATTGCGCATATGGCGGGTGATTTTGTTTTTCAGAAAAAAACATGGATAATAAATCGTCAGGAAAAGAAGTGGCGATCACCCTATTTATACCTGAATGCAGCAATAGTGTCACTGCTTTCGTGGGTATTATCGGGCTATCATTTTGTTTGGATAATTCCATTATTTATTTTTATTGCCCATTTGCTCACCGATTTGTTTAAATCTTACGCCCCGGATACCATCAGGGTTTTTGTGGCTGATCAGGCGCTGCATCTTATAGCTACTATGGCAGCACTGATTTTCTATTTACCGTTTATCGGGCAGGGATACAGTTGCTGCGATATGCTCTTCGCAAATATAGCTTTATGGATTTATACAGCCGCCTACCTGGCCGTACTTTGGCCCATGGGAATCGTTATTGCACTACTCACCCGGCAATGGCAGACTGAAAGTAACCAACCAGAAGGATTAAAAGATGCAGGTCGCTATATTGGCATGCTTGAACGGCTATTGATTCTGACCTTTATCTTTGTCAATCAGTTTTCCGCCATTGGGTTTCTAATAGCAGCCAAATCTATACTGAGGTTTGGCGATATTCGCGAAAGTAACAATCGCAAGGGTGCCGAATATATTCTGCTGGGTACTATGATTAGTTTTTCTGCCGCTATCTTTACGGGAATATTGGCGCAAGGGTTAATGAGTCTTTATTAAAGGACAGGGGTTTGGAGAGATAAACTTTCTTTTAGGTCAAAGATCGTTATCTGAGTATTTTCAGTTCAAGATACACTGCGTATCTTTGCGCCTGCCTGTGTGAGCAGGCAGGCAGGTCTCCGCCCGCCGGCAGGCTGGTTTGTGTGGGATTTTTTGATGCTAAAGTAAAGCCATGATAAAAATAGACCATAATTTAATTGAAAGTATCAGCCTTCAGGCAAAACAGTCACCCCGCAAGCGGATGAACCATAATTTTCACTCAGGGCCGGAAGACACCCTTCAACGCATGTTAAATGCTATGGAGCCGGGAACATACATCCAACCTCACAAGCATGAAAATCCCGATAAACGTGAAGTGTTTTTTGCTTTGAAAGGCACCCTGTGCATTGTGGAGTTTGAAGATGACGGGCGTGTGCGCGATTATACCCTGTTAACGCCGGGAGGCCATTGCAGTGGAGCGGAAATTCCGGAACGTACCTTTCATACCGTCGTATCGCTTGAACCTGGTTCTGTGGCTTATGAAATTAAAAATGGCCCCTACGTTCCCATTGAAGATAAAAACTTCGCTTCCTGGGCTCCTGCCGAAAATTCGCCGCATGCTGCTTTCTGGCTCCGGCAGCTACTTCAAAAGCTAAACATTACTTAAATGTAAAAAAATGGTTACTTTTGACCGGATTTTCTTATTCATAATTTACTTGTATCCCGTTTTTAATGAGTAGCAATAAACCATCAATTCCAAAAGGTACCCGCGATTTTTCACCAATTGAAATGAACCGCCGGAACCATATTTTCTTCACCATTAAAAAGGTTTTTGAGCAATTTGGCTATCAGCCTATCGAAACTCCTGCCATGGAAACGCTCGGCACTTTGCTGGGTAAGTATGGCGAAGAGGGGGATAAGCTGTTGTTCAAGGTGTTAAATTCCGGCGATTTTTTGAGTGCGGTGACCCCTGACGATCTGCGTGAAGGCAATGCCACCCGCTTATCCACGCAAATCAGCGAAAAGGGATTGCGTTACGATCTTACCGTGCCCTTTGCCCGTTATGTGGTGCAGCATCGCAATGAAATTACCTTCCCCTTTCGCCGTTATCAGATTCAACCGGTATGGCGTGCCGATCGTCCGCAAAAAGGACGTTACCGCGAATTTTTTCAATGTGATGCCGATGTCATTGGCTCCGATTCCCTGATTAATGAAGCTGAACTATTGCAGATTGCCGATCAGGTTTTTGTACAACTAAGTATTAAAGTAGTGCTCAAGCTCAACAACCGAAAGATACTTGGCGGCATTGCAGAAGTTATCGGTCATGCCGATAAAATTACAGACATCACGGTTGCCATGGATAAGCTGGATAAAATTGGGATTGATAAGGTGAACGAAGAGCTTTCAGCGCGCGGGATTGATGCACTGGCCATTGAGCGACTGCAACCCATCATTCAGTTGGGTGGCAGCAATGCCGAAAAACTGGAGCAGATTGGCAAAGTGCTTGCGGAAAGTGAAGAAGGCATGAAAGGCATAGCCGAAACCCTGGAAGTATTCCGGCTGTCTGAAATTATGGGTATTCAAAGCCCGCTCGAACTTGACCTCACGCTTGCGCGTGGTTTAAACTATTACACCGGTGCCATCATTGAAGTTAAAGCCGCTGATGTATCTATGGGAAGCGTTTGTGGGGGAGGACGGTACGACAACCTTACGGGGATTTTCGGGCTGCCAGGAATTTCAGGCGTGGGCATCTCCTTTGGTGCCGACCGCATTTATGATGTTATGCTTGAACTGAATCTCTTTCCCTCAGCCACTGCTTCATCCACTCAGGTGCTTCTGGTAAATTTTGGCGGTAAGGAGGAGCAACTCAGCATTCAAATGGCCGGCAGGCTTAGGACTTTGGGATTGAATACCGAAATGTATCCCGACAACGCTAAGATAAAAAAGCAATTTTCATACGCCGATAGTAAACAAATACCCTGGGTAATCATCATTGGAGAGAACGAACGTACCACGGGTACCTATATTCTTAAAAATATGAAAACCGGTGAACAACAGACCACTGCCCCGGAAATGATTCTTTCGCACCTACTGAAAAATTTATGAACAACTGGAATCTTTATTTCAAGGTGAAGATCAATCGTGCCGGCCTCCCGGCCCCAAACGGAGTACCCATTCATTAAATTTTTCTTAAACAATAAAAATTCTATTTTTTATGAAGACTTTCTCAATAAGTTCCCAACCCATTGATTTTAGTGTAATCGAGAAGATCATTACTCAGGATATGAAACTTGTTTTGTCCGGTGAAGCCAGACAAAAAATCCAACATTGCCGCAATTATCTTGATGATAAACTTACGAACCACAGCGACCCCATCTATGGAATTACCACGGGTTTTGGCTCGCTGTGTAACATCAATGTTCCGGCAGACGACCTTACCCGGCTTCAGGAGAATCTGGTGATGTCGCATGCCTGTGGCACCGGAGCTGAGGTGGACAGCCAGATCGTTAAGCTGATGCTGTTGTTAAAAATTCATGCCCTTTCTTTCGGAAATTCAGGAGTTCAGGTCCAGACCGTAGAGCGTTTGATTGAGTTTTTCAATCATGATTTGTTACCGGTAGTCTATGAACAGGGATCTTTGGGTGCATCGGGCGACCTGGCACCCCTGGCGCACCTGAGTCTCCCCTTACTGGGACTTGGCGAAATGCGGATGGAAGGAAAGATCACCTCAAGTAAAAAAGTGCTAAAGAAATTCGGCCGGTCACCCATCACTCTCTTATCGAAAGAAGGACTGGCGCTGCTTAATGGTACTCAGTTTATGAGTGCTCATGGGGTTTATATCTTGTTGAAAGCGCAAAAACTTGCCCGGATGGCCGATATAACCGGTGCATTATCCCTTGAAGCCTACAATGGCCGGATTGATCCGTTTATGGCGCAGTTGCATACCATTCGCCCGCACCAGGGGCAAATTCAAACTGCCCGCAACTTTCGCAATTTACTGCATGGAAGTCAACTGATTGACAGTCCCGGTAAAAAAGTTCAGGACCCCTATTCATTCCGCTGTATACCTCAGGTGCATGGCGCGGTTAAGGATACCATTAATTATGTATCCTCCGTATTGCTTACCGAGATCAATGCGGTAACCGACAATCCCACTATTTTCCCGGACGAGGATTTGGTGCTTTCAGGAGGTAATTTTCACGGTGAGCCCCTGGCTTTTGCCCTTGATTTTCTGGCCATAGCCTTGGCAGAACAGGGAAACATTTCAGAGCGGCGCGTATATCGCCTCATCTCAGGACAACGTGGTCTGCCCGAATTTCTGGTAGCCCGCCCAGGGCTGAACTCCGGATTTATGATTCCGCAATATACCGCTGCAAGCATTGTTAGTCAGAATAAACAACTGGCCACCCCTTGCTCAGTAGATTCCATCACTTCGTCCAATGAACAGGAAGATCATGTGAGTATGGGCGCCAATGCAGCCACTAAAACCATGAGGGTCGTGAAAAATTTACAGCAGATTCTGGCCATAGAGCTTTTTGCTGCAGCTCAGGCCCTTGAATTCAGAGGCACTGACTTAACTTCTCCTTTTTTAAATGCCTTACTTTCCGAATACCGTGGTGTAGTACCTTTTATTAAAGATGATCAGGTAATGTACCCGCATTTGGCTGCTTCTTCCGATTTTATTGATCTTGTTACTTTTGATTTTCCTGAAACAGAAACCGAATAAATTTATCCGTTTTTTCTGATTTAACCGCCTGTTTTTAATCTATTACCATGTCTGATGAACCCGGGCTGAACCGCAGCTCTTTATATACCGGCAAGCGCCCCCCTTCACTCACATTACTATGCATCATGAGCTTTATTGGCAGTGGTGCTTCACTTATATCGTCGGTGGTGGTGGCGCTTGCCTTTAGTATGCTGCCTGCCCTTGCGCAACAATCGCCCCTGCCACAAGCTAAGGAGATGATTGAATTCGTGCTGATGGGTGGCCGGTTATTCTTTGTTTTGATGTCAATATGGTATATTTTGTCATTTATTGGAGTGTATTTTATGTGGAAATTACGCAAAACAGGCTTCCATTTTTACACCACAGGCCAGTTGTTGATGCTTATTACGCCACTTTTTTTATTTCCAAACTATCAATTGCCTCTCTCAAACCTTCTTTTAACCGGATCGTTTATACTTGCTTATGGCCTGAATATGAGGTTTATGCGTTAGACGATCTGCCTGAAGCCTGCGATTTATCAACAATTCTCACTTTTTTTTCAACTATTGTTGCATTTGGCTATAATTATTTCCTAAATTAGCGCTATCGTAAAGTCATAAAAGTTGAGTGTCATTTTATTTAATAAATAAATATTTGACTAAACTTGAACAACATATAAAGGCACAATACCCTTTCAGATTTTATTTACTGAGAGGTATGTGTTTATTGACTGCACTTTTTGCGGTAGCTGCTATTATTATATATGTAGTAGCTCTTGCAGGAGGTAAATTTGATTTTTCATCTGTCCAGAATACTACAATAACTTACACTACTACTCAAATATTTCTCGCAATTTTATTGAATACAGTGTCCATTGCAGGTATATACCTGATGTGGACCTTACGCAAAGCAGGATTTTATCTCTTCTTTGTTACTCGTGTTCTCCTTTACTACCTGCCTGTTTTTTTCTCCTCTACGGAGCAGCCTGCTTTGAATGAATTGTTCGTTACTGCATTGGTGATGCTGCTTTTTGGCATTAACCTGAACATAATGAAGCGATAGCCTTTCAGCTATCGATGCTGCAAGGGGTCTGTTTTCAGGGCCTGTTAGGGTAATGATAGTGGCTTTGGAATTAATCATATTATTCATCTAAAAAGGAGGTAACCACACACACACACATAAATGCTTGAAAGTAACTGTTAAAACCAACGATTTACGTTAACTTAATAAACCGCCGAAATCATTGGTATTGTGAAAGATAACACAATTATTTAATTAGTTTTTCTTAATTCGCATTTTTTTTTCGTATGTTTGTGTTTAATTACTGCTTAAATATTACTATAATTGCAACTGATTTCGCTCGTTATTCACTATAAGAAGGAGGTTTCGGAGAAAATAATCATCACAACAAATCATAATTAACTCGTTTTTTCACAGAACATCTATTGTTTAACAATTTTAATCACCAAAATCACACACTATGAGAAAAATTGCATTGATGCTTGTACTTCTGGTATTTGCCGGAGTGCAGGTAGTGCTGGCACAAACTACCATTACTGGAAAGGTTACCAGTGCCGAGGATGGCATGGGTATTCCGGGAGCGACCGTGCTGGTTAAAGGTACCACCATCGGACTAACCACCGATATGAATGGTAATTATTCAATCAATGTTCCTGCAACTGCCAAAACACTTAAGTTTTCGTTTGTGGGGATGAAAACCAGAGAAGTTGCCATCGGCAACCAAAGCGTTATCAATGTGTCACTTGATCCTGATGTGCTTGACATCGAGGGTGTAGTGGTAACCGCATTGGGTATCAGTAAGGAACGCAAGGCACTGGGTTATTCTGCTCAGGAAGTAACCAGCGAAGACCTGACCCGTTCGGGTTCATCCAACCTCTCCTCTGCCCTTCAGGGTAAGCTGTCAGGGGTGGAAATTAAGCCATCCAGCGGTATGCCGGGTGCTTCATCACAGGTGGTAATCCGTGGTGCACGTTCATTCTCAGGTAACAACACACCTTTGTATGTTATTGATGGGATGCCTGTTTCATCAACGGCTGACTTTTCAACCGGAAATAGTGTAACCGGATCTGACATTGCCAACCGTGCCGTTGATATTGACCCGGCTGACATTGAGAGTATCAACATTCTAAAAGGTCAGGCTGCTGCAGCGCTTTACGGTATCCGGGCTTCAAACGGTGTGATCATCATCACTACCAAAAGTGGTAAAGGAAACAAAACCGGCAAACCCGTTATTTCGTTCTCCAACTACACCAGTTTTGAAACCGTTTCCAGAACTCCTGACTATCAAACTACCTATGCACAGGGAGATTATGGGCTCAATAAACCGGTTAATTCATTCTCGTGGGGCCCTAAAATTGTTGACCTGCCGAATGATCCTACATACGGAGGAAATACAGTTAATGTTTACACCGATGAATTTGGTATGAAGGAAGGTATGTACTATGTTCCTCAGCGGCTGCAAGCTGGTTTGGATCCATGGGTAACACCCCAGATTTATGACAATTTCGGTGATTTCTTCGATTTGGGTATGACCACTACCACCTCATTGAATATCAGCCAGGCCAATGATAAGGGAAACATTGCCTTTGGAGTTGGTAACACCACCCAGGACGGTATTGTACCTTCAACCGGTATGGACCGCTGGAATGCCAAGGCTGCCGGTGAAACCAAACTGAATGAGCGCTGGAAAATGGGATTTTCTTCAAACTACGCAAGGACCTCCATTGATAAATTGTCCGGTGCCAATGATGCTTCACTGGCCGGTGTTTATTCCGCTCCTCCCAACTACGATCTGAAAGGCATTCCTTATAACCGTCCCGGAGACCCCTACACTCAGACCTATTATCGTTCACTTACTTTCGACAACCCTTACTGGGCAGCCGAACACAATATATTTAATGAAAAAACAGACCGTTTCTTTGGCAATGCATTCCTGGAATACAGCCCATACATCGCCGATAACATGAGTCTGAATACCCGTTATCAGATCGGTGCCGATGCCTATACCTCACACTACCAGGATATCTTTGAATATGGCCACAAAGGAAGTACCGGTGAGATCAATAACTATGGTATTTCTTCACAGACCATCAACTCTCTGTTTACCATGAACTATACCTGGAAAATTACGGATGATTTGAATTTCAATGCTTTGATTGGTAATGAATTCAACCACAGAAACCGCAAGCTGTATGATGAGTACGGAACCGGATTCAACTTTGGCGGTTGGGCACATATGAGCAATGCCAAAATCCAACAGGCCGACGAAAGCCAGTATCAGGATCGTACAGTAGGGTTTTTTGGAAACCTCTCTCTCGATTATAAAGGCATGTTGTATTTGAACGCTACCGGTCGTCAGGACTATGTTTCAACCATGCCACGCGACAAAAACTTCTTCTTCTATCCTTCTGTATCTTTGGGATTTGTTCTTACAGAAATGGAAGCCATGCGTGATATGCCCGTGCTGTCATTTGCCAAATTACGCGTATCCTACGCACAAGTTGGTCAGGCCGGAAGCTATTATGATAATTTCTTTGCCGGCCCCAATTATGGCGGAGGTTTCTGGGGAGCTACACCTGTTCAATACCCTATAGGTGGCATAAGTGCTTACCTGTCGAACAATGTAAAGTACGATCCGGAACTTGAGCCTCAGAACACCTCATCCTACGAGTTGGGAACTGAGTTGAAATTCTTTAACAATCGTTTAGGAATCGACTATAGTTATTCACATCAGTTGGTTACCGGTCAGATCTTCCAGGTTCCTATAGCTGCTTCAACAGGTGCAGCAGCATTGGTAAAAAATGCCGGAGAAATTCAAACCGATGCCCATGAGGTTGTATTGTATGCAACTCCGGTAAAAGGTCAGGAATTTAACTGGGACTTTACAGTGAACTTCTCAGTCATTAAAAATGAGGTAATTGAGCTTGCTGATGGTGTTGAAAGTATTATGCTCGGCGGTTTTGTAACCCCACAGGTTAGAGCCGGCATTGGAACTACCTTCCCGGTTATATATGGAAGCTCCTTCCTGCGCGATGATAATGGCAATATCCTTGTTTATGATGCACCGGGCAAATGGTACCATGGCATGCCTCAGGATGGACCTCCTGCAGTTATCGGAGAAGTTTCTCCTGACTTCATCCTTGGTTTCTCCAATAGGTTTGCCTATAAAAACCTGGCTTTAACCGCCACCCTGGATTGGAAATCAGGTGGGCAAATGTATTCAGGATCAAACGGATTGCTTGACCTCTACGGTGTTTCTGCCCTAAGCGGCGATCGCGAAGGAACCTTCATATTTGACGGTGTTAAAGAGGATGGTACTCCCAATGATATCGTTCGTGGTGGACCCAATGATCCCGAAGCGTATCAGGATCTCATTGCCAATGTGCTTACCAACATTGATGAGTATTATATCCATGACAACTCTTTTGTTAAACTGAGGGAAATTACCCTGAGTTATCAGTTACCCAAAAGCCTGATGAAGAATGTAAGTCTTGGAGTTTCGGTGTATGCAAGAAACATCCTGCTGTGGACCGAGCTGCCAAACTTCGACCCCGAATCAACACAGGGTAACAACAATATGGGAGGTGCATTTGAGCGTTTATCCATGCCTCAGACCACCAGTTATGGTTTTGGTATTAACCTGAATTTCTAACCCTTAAACTGAAAGAAAATGAACAAAATAATAAAACTGTTGACCATCCCGGCGCTTCTACTTATGATGGCCGGATGCTCCCAGGATACGCTGGAAGACATCAACGTAAACAAAAATAATCCGGTGGATGTTCCCTCCAAGTTGATCATTACTGACGTAATGACCAAGACGGCATTCTCAATTACCGGAAGTGATCTTGCTTTTTACGCTTCGGTGTATGTTGAGCACAATGTGGGCATTTACAATCAGATGTATAATGCCGAAATTCGATCTGGTGAGCCTTCACTCGCTACTACCTATAATAACAGTTGGGGAAGCATCTATGAAACCCTGTACAACCTGAAGATTATCATCAACAAAACCTCCGAAGGCGGTTCTGAAGATAAAAATGTTCATACCCTGGGTATAGCTCAGGTTCTTACGGCCTATAATCTGGCTATTCTGACTGACCTTATGGGTGATGTTCCTTATTCAGAAGCCCTGCAGCCAGGTGTAATATACCAACCCAAGCTCGACAAACAAGAAGACCTCTACAAAGAAGTTTTCCGTTTGCTGGATGAAGGTATTGCCAATTTGAAAAAGGAAACTATAGTTGCAGGATTAGGTGGACAAGATTTCATCTACAAAGGGAGTGCAGCCAAATGGACCCAGTTTGCTTATGGTTTGAAGGCCCGCTATACGGCACGCCTTGCTTTCCGCAATGGTGGAAAATGGGATGATGTGCTTGCTTTTGCCAATCAGTCCTTTGCTTCGGCAGCAGAGGAAGCCAAGTTTGTCTATGATGGTTCCTCAACCAACAGCCCTTTCTACACTTTTTTTATAGACAGGGATTATTTTGGAGCAAGCACCAGTTTGCACAACAAACTCATTGAGCGTAATGACCCGCGTGATGATGTATTTTTCGTTCCTTATCCGGGCCAGGATGATGTTAACTTTGCGCCCAATGGCACGCCCAGTCAGCAGCAGACATTCTATGGCATTTCTGGTATTATGAGCAAGACTTCACCTACCTATCTGCTGAGCTATCATGAAATAGAATTTCTGAAAGCTGAAGCCTATGCACGTCAGGGCGGAGCGTCTGCCAATGCTGAAGCTGCACTGAAGAAAGGTATAGAAGCTGCCTTTGCAAAAGTGGGTATAGAGATGGACTCAACCTATTATGCAGATGAAGTTCTCCCGCGTTTTACTACAGACGCAGTTAAAGAGGTGATGGTACAAAAATACCTCTCTTTCTTTGAATCAGAAGCCGTTGAAGCTTACAATGACATCCGCCGTTTGAAAGCTATGGGTAACGATTTTATTAAATTGGATAACCCGAACAATAGCACTAAATTTCCCCAAAGGTACTCTTATGGTGCCGACGATGTAACCACAAACCTGAATATACTTGAGGCTTATGGCAACGGAAGTTATGTTTATACTGAAAAAGTTTGGTGGGCAGGTGGCTCACGCTAAGTTTCTAATTTTTTAACAAGTAAATTTGTAAAACATGAAAAAATACAAGATTTTAGCCTTTTTGGCAGCAATGGTCCTCACCTTTTCGGCTTGCGAAACCGAAGTTGATGATCCAGCAGGTCTGAGAAACGAAGGTGTTGTGCCTGCAATTACGAATCTTAAGCCTGCTGTTTTTGACGTAAACGATCCTGAAAATACCTTCATTAAGTTTGACCTGGATGCTACCTCAGAGGTAAGTGAGGTGATTTTTGTTGCTTCTTATAAAGGAGATATGCGCAGAGTCACGCTCTTGAATTTTACTACATTTCCTGCAAAAGATATAAAAATCTATATGCGTGATGTAGCAACTGCTCTGGGAGTCAAACTCAGCGATGTTAATCCTGGTGATGTATTTACTTTGGAAGCTTTAACCATTCAAGGCGACAAGACCTACCGATCAAGCGCAGTAATTGATGCTCCAGCGGTTTGTTTGTATGACCCGGAGATGGTTACCGGGGCTTATCAGGCCGTAAGTGCTGATTGGGGGGTTGATGGACCTGTTACTATCACCGTTGATCCTATTAATGAGTACATTGTTTATGTTGCAGGATTGGCCGAACTTGATGGTTTAACAGAAGACAAAGGACCGCTGAAGATGGTTATAGATCCACTGACCTTTAATGTTACAGCAGTAAAAACGGTTTTGGCATCTATAGCTTTTTCTTACACAAATATTGCATACGAAGGATCAGGCCTTCTCAACACTTGTGACGGAACTTATGATATGAATTTCACTATCACGGTTGATCAGGGCTCATTTGGATTGCAAGCCTTTACACTGGTTAAGAAGTAAGGATACATTCATTTGAAGTAGTAAAAGAGGTTGTCTCAATAGCAGGACAACCTCTTTTTGTGTTTCATTTCGGGCATTGTATGGCTGTAGGGTATAAGCATCAAACATGTTTCAATGGTTAATTTTTGATACGAAACGAATATTAACCCCAGCGGGGTTTACCTATTTTAGCCATGGATTTGTTATGGTTTAGAAATCTGGGTCTTTTATCACTTCACTAATTTATTGCATGTTAACAGAAACCGCCCTGGCACGTTTCAACGTATGTCGGGTGGTGTGTAGGGATGACGGTGAAAGCCGCATCTACTAACCGAATTAGCATTTGATACCTCCAGACATCAGATGGGCAGCCTGTCCTTGTCAGGGAGAAGCACCCAGCTATGCAAAGTATACAATAAGTATCCCAGTGTGCCTAAGGGAGCGCGCCGGCGGCATATTTTTGAATAAATTAATTTCTGAGAGATAACACTCTTTCGCAACTGACCCTGAATTTTTTCACCTCCTATTGCATATCTTTGTAAAAAAACAAATTATGTTGCTTCTCGAATTTGATTTCTCCAGGTTTATTGATGCCAATAACCGCTTCTTAAAATACCTGATTTTAGCCATAATTATTGGTATTCTGGCTACAATTGTTTCCCGCGTTTTGCGAAGATTGATGAAAGTGTATTTTGAGCATTCCAGTAGGGTGCTTAAAGTTGATCCTACCCGCTATAAATTCCTGCGCAACACGGTTAGTTTCACCGTTTTTATGCTTGCGACAACCTTAATATTCGCCATTATCCCTGAGTTGCGTTCTGTGGGCATTACCTTGTTTGCAGGTGCCGGAATTTTCGCGGCCATTATTGGTTTTGCTTCACAGGAGGCTTTTTCAAATATTATCAGTGGCATATTTATCGTTATATTCAAACCTTTCAGGGTAGGAGACAGTATAAAAATAGGCGAAATGCATCAGGGGAGGGTGGAAGATATCACCCTTAGGCATACCATCATCAATAACTTTGAAAACCGGCGCATCATTATTCCAAATACGGTTATCAGTGCTCAAACCATCATTAATTCGACTATTGGTGAAGAAAAGGTTTGTATATTTATAGAATTGGGTGTGAGTTATGAGAGCGATCTGGATAAAGCGATGGCCATATTGCGCGAAACAGCATCTACCCATCCAAATTGCATTGATCAGCGTAATCCTCAGGAAGTGGAGGAAGGAGTTCCAAAAGTAGTGGTGCGGGTATTGGGATATGGCGAATCAGCGGTGCAACTGCGGGCCTATGCCTGGGCATCAACCTCAGGAGATGGGTTTGTGTTAAAATGCGATGTGTTTGAAATCCTTAAAAAACATTATAAGGAGGCTGGGATTGAAATACCTTATCCTCATCGTACATTGGTATTTAAGAATAAACCAGGCGAAATGGGAAACAATTCCTGACCACTCCCGGTTACGTCTTTTTCTATTCGTTACTTTGCGTTAAAATCTCTCTCAGCACCACTGCATTGTTCATATTTTCATCTTTTGCAGCATAAAGCAAAGTAACGGTCTTTGATTTTGCGAGCGAATGAAGCCGCTTCAATTCATCTTCCTGTGATTTCAATTCTTCGCGGTAGCGCTTTTTGAATTCTTCAAACCGTTCAGGGGTGTGATCAAACCACTTTCTGAGTTCTGTGGAAGGAGCAAGTTCCTTGTTCCATTCGTCAAGTTTGGCATCGCCTTTTGAAATGCCTCGCGGCCAAAGTCGGTCTATCAATATTCTGTAGCCATCACTGCTGTCGGCATCTTCGTAAATTCGCTTGATTTTAATTGCTTTCATGGCGGGTTTCTTTAAAAAATGTCAATTCAAATGTGCTTTTCATCGCCGGCTTCTGCGCACCAGAATACTGATGGAAATTAGCAAAGAGGCAGTCAATACGGCAGGTAAGGCCAGAAAAATCAATCCCAGTCCAGGTTTATTTTTGCCGGTTACCGGATCGTAGTTAAAGCAAGAAAACAACATATTCTGATTTTGTAGACGATAGGTAGGTACAAAAACGTTGTTTATACTTCCTGTCAAGAGATCCAGATCACCCCGCTCCCTTAATCCGATCAGCTTTTTAGTAATATATCCTTCTCTATTGATACCCACCAGCAGCGCATCATGATCAAATTGCCGTCTTGCACTGTCCCAGACCGGATCAAAACCAACGGATTGGGTGAGTTCTGAAATGCTGTCTGTTATGGCAAAGGCCCATTGTTCGTTCTCTTCCAGCCCCAGATTTTGGGCAAGGCGGTGCATATCGCTCAGATTATCCCGGGGATCAAAACTTAATACCATCACCCGGAATGAATCATCCCCGTCCTTGAATTGCAGACTTTCCTTTAACTTCACTAAAAACGGGTTACAAATCCCGGTGCAGCGGGTAAAAATAAGCGCTAAAATTACCGGTCGCTGTGCGTAAAGCTCATCAAAAGTGGCGGACTCTTGCCCAACCACCTGCAAAGGTGCATCATAAACTCTTTCATAAATGTTTGTCTCCTCCTTCAATGCAGTTGAAGTGGTTTGAGCATCCGCAAAGTTGCAAAAGCCAAAAATCAGGAGGAGGAGAACAATATTTTTAAACATCTTTTTGAGATATTGTAGAAGAGAATCAAAATTGGGATCAGGTAAACTGTAGCAAAGACAGCTCCTATATTGGCTAAGGGTCTGGCCGTGGTAAATTCAGCCGGATAGTTGCTGAACCGGCGTGGAATTGAATCGGCACCGCCAATATAAAATGCCAGCAGGAAGCCGGCCCCGCCAATAATGAGCAGCGAAAGTATCAGCCTGGATAGTTTTTCGCTCACTCTCTTATCGGTAAACTGAATGGAAAACCAATAGAAAAAGCCCAGGCTAAACAGCACATTTCCCAATATATTGTAGGTGTGAAAATGCGCGGGAACCCATTGAGTGTTGTGCAACACTATGTTGTTGCTGATGGTGGCATCAATAACAGCTCCGAATCCGCCAATCACCCATCCGGCTACACCGACAAAAAACAACAAATTGGTGAGGGTCCACTTTATTTTCACCCGGTAAACGGCCACCCATACACTAAATACGGTAACCGCTGCTGCCGGCAGGCTGGCCAGATACGAGGCAATTTGTCCGGCAATCTGAAAGCCCTCGGGCTGCACAAAGTCCATATATAAATGATGGAAAAAGGCAGTGAGAATAAATATCAGTGTGAAGTTCCAGGCAAGTGCAACATACCAGGTAGTTTTCCATTTAGGCTTTCCGCCCACTTCCGAAAATAACTCATAAATAACCGCCAGACCCAGATAGAGCATTTCATTGGCAATGGTATGACCAAAAAAATAGGTGAGGTTCTTCATCAGTAATGCATCATTGACAAAGTTGCCTTTTGAAAAATATTCAGCAAAATACAATGCCATCAGCAATACTGCCACCAACAGGCAGGTAACTACCCCCACCAGGGTAATCATGGATATTAAAATGAATGGCGGCGTTTTAACAGCCGGGTCTTTTTTAAAATGCTGCCAGGCAAAAACCTGAGGTATCGAATACACCTTTAGTACCTGTGTCATCATACTAATTCCCCAGATGAGCCAGCCAGTGGCGAGAATGGACATAGCTACCAGAAATGTTGGGGTGGCCCATTGTGCCCACATCACCCTAAGGGGTAATGGATAGAGAAATGTCCAGGCTGTATGAAATTTTCCTATCAGGGTAACTGCCCACAGCATCAAAACCCCAGAAACGGTGAGAATGAGCGCAATCAGATTGGCAGTATAACTGGTTTTAACATAGCGCTCCATCAGGTAATTGATGCCGGCCATGCCTGCTACAAACCATATCCCAATCATGGTAATGCCATGAATGGTCATATTGGAATAAAAGGTAATGGGCGCCTGGTGCAAAACCCCGCCCTGATTGAGCCGCATAAGAATACCCAGTACAATGGAGGCTACAAAAAGGGTGAGTACAGCTATGATCCAAACAGAAGTGATTTTTTTCAGCTTGATAGATTCCATGACTTTTCTGTTTTATAGGTTTTACTTAACTATAAATGAAGAACGCATAAGTTGATGGGCAACACCACAATATTCCAGACACAAAATATTGTACTCACCGGGTTCCTTAAACTTATAGCGCAGCCGGTTAACATATCCGGGCATGGCCTGGGTTTGTGTAATCAGCCGGTTGGATTTGTCATAAATGGCAAAGCCGTGATTTACATCGAAACTGGTTACCCGGAATTCAATCACCTCATTCGCCGGTAGTTCAATTTTTTGTCCCGAAGGTTTATCACGATCAATTGCCTTTTCAGATAGAAAGAATGAAAACTGCATGGCAGCCACATGAATTACTTTGGCTGGTGTTTTATCTGCAAATGCGAAGTAGGGTGATTTGGGAATGGTAACAGAGGCAAATATGCCCATGATTATGGTTAAGATCAGAAAGAACCAGAATCGTTTCTTTAAAGGATTGGACATGCCCTGATCTGCCCTTTTTGAAGACATAAAAATGTATATAAATACTATCAGGGCAATGCCCATCAGGAACAAGAATAGAAGTAGTATGGAGCTCTGTTGCATGTGTGCCAGTTTTAAAGTTAAGACAATTTTATTTATTTTTACCCTCGCCGGGGAACTTTTCCGCAAGCAATATTTTAATGTCTTCTATCAGCCGGTCGGTTTCTTTGGGATTGGTGCCATCGTAAGCTCCGCGAATATGCCTGTCCGTGTCAATCAGTAAGAAAGCTCCACTATGTATAAATCCGCCTGGGGCAGTGCTGTCAGCAAAAGCAGTGGCAAAATAACTTTCATTTGCTATTGAGAATATGCTGTCTTTATTGCCTGTTACAAAAAACCATTTTGAGTTGTCAATCCCCAAATCATCGGTGTATGCTTTTAGCCGGGGGATACTGTCGTTAGCCGGATCAATGGAATGAGAAAGGAAGTAAATGTGCGGATTGGAATGGTAAACATCATATACCCGTTTTAACTGTTGTGTCATAATGGGGCAAATGGTAGGGCAGGAGAGGAAAATGAAATCGGTAATATATATTTTATTGTTGAATGTTTCTTCGGTAATCCTCAGGCCATCCTGATTAATAAATGAAAAGGGATGGATGGTGGAATAAAGGGTGTCTTTCCCTTCTATGGTGGTTGTTCCGAAAACAGGAAGTTTTTTGGCTGGTTCGGTGCAGCCGGAAAGCAAAAAGAATGTTATTACGATAAAAAGCGATTTTTTCATAAAACATAATTTTAGATTAATTTTTAATGTTTTTGTGACTGATAACTCCCGGGCAGTTTCCTGAAACTTATGGCCAGGCGGTTCCAGCCGTTGATGGCAATTATGGCCATAGTTAATGCCATGATCTCTTTCTCGCTGAAATGATTTCGTGTAGCCTGATACAATTCATCAGATACTTCATGCTGCGAAATCAGCGTAAGCGTTTCGGTCCAGGCCAGGGCAGCCCGCTCCCGCTCAGTGTAGAAAGGAGTTTCGCGCCAGGCGCTCAGGGTATAGAGCCGCTGCTCTGTTTCGCCGGCAAGGCGTGCATCTTTGGTGTGCATATCCAGGCAGTACGCGCAACCATTGATTTGCGATGCCCGGGTTTTCACCAGTTCATATAGCGAACGTTCCAGGCCTGAGCCTTCTACATACTTCTCCAGTTCAAGCATGGCTTTGAAAGCATCAGGAGCTACTGCCGCATAATTTAGTCTCTCTTTCATTGCTTGGTTTTTAAGGTTACTTTTCTCAACAAGTGATGCAAAATGAAGAACGTGAAATGGTCTATGACGCTGTTTTGATTTTAGCTGCCTTAATAATGAGAGCGCCGGCTTTTTCCATCTCGGCTTTAGCCAGAGGCACATCATTTGGATGGGCACTGATCCCCTGCACTGCATCTTCAATTACAAAGGTTTTGAAACCCTGGCGTAACGATTCCAGCACGGTTTGCTTTACGCAATATTCAGTTACCAGACCGGTAACATATACTTCATCCACCTCCTTTTTCCTCAGATAATCTGCCAGATTTCCGTTGGTAGCTTCAAAGGCAGAATAGCCGTCGTCTTTATCATCCGTGCCTTTAAAAAAAACTTTTTGAATTTTAGCTGCATCCAGGCCGGGATGAAACTCAGCTCCCGGAGTTTCACGTACGCAGTGTGCAGGCCATTTTTCAAAATGCACGGTGGTGGCCGGATGCCAGTCTTTGGAAGCCAGTACCAAATCAAATTTATCCATTAATCCGTTGATTACCGGAACAATGCGGTCAGCATCAGGTGCAGGCAAGGCGCCACCGGGGCAAAAATCATTTTGTAAATCAACAATCAGCAATGCTTTCATTTTAATTTCCTTTTTTTAATCCTGTAATTAGTGTATTTCTTAAATTCATCAGGCTTTGGCTTAAGCCCACCTTGTATAAGTGAGGGTATTCAAACCTTTTGTGCTCATCGGGCAGTTGAGAAATCCTGAACTTCCGGTAACCGGATATTTCGTCAATGCTCTTTTCTTCAACAACCACTTTTCCCTTATCAACCACTTTCGAGACAATGGTTTCACCTTTCAATCCATGGACGGGAGTATTTCTTTCGGGATGCTGAGGGTGAAAGATGGTGTCTATTTCACGGTCATCTTCAGTGGCAAGCGCAATGGCATCTGCATAAAACTTATTGTTACCATTAAAATACCGCACTATTTTTTTTTCACCCGGCAGGGTGATTTTAATCAGATCTTCCGAGAGTTTTAGGGTGGGACGACCGTTTATCAGGCTGAGCTTATATACCCCATCGAGTGCGGCATCGCTTTTGCCGGTTACCAGGCTGGTACCTACTCCAAACCAATCAATCGGAGCGTCCTGCTCAATAAGACTTTTGATAATATACTCATCCAACTGATTGGAAGCCACAATTTTAACGTATGATAATCCGGCTTCATCCAATTGTTTTCTGGCCATTTTAGAAAGGTAGGCAAGGTCGCCGCTGTCGAGCCTGATTGCTGAAAGCCGGTGTCCTGATTGCTCCATCTCTCTGGCAATGATGATGGCATTGGGAACTCCGCTTTTCAGGGTGTGATAAGTATCCACCAGCAGGGTGCAATTTTTGGGGTGCGTGATGGCATATTCCCTGAAGGCAACCAGTTCATCTTCAAATCCCTGAATCCAGGAGTGAGCCATGGTGCCGGACGATTCGAGTCCATAACGTTCAGCACTGTATATGTTTGAAGTGCTGTCCATTCCACCAATTACGGCAGCCCGGCTGGCCGCTATGGCTGCACAGCCCTGTGCCCGCCTCATGCCGAACTCCATCAGTAGTCTGTTGCCGGCTGAATGGCGAATGCGGTTGGCTTTGGTAGCAATCAGTGATTGAAAGTTGAGTACATTCAGGATGAGGGTTTCCAGTAGCTGCGTTTCAATAATCTTTCCTTTTACCCTCAACACCGGTTCATTAGGGAACACTAGTTCACCCTCACGAGGCGCATAGATATCTCCCCGGAACTGAAAATTTTTCAGGTATTCCAAAAAATCAGTGCCAAATCCCCTCTTGTGCAGGTAATCAATGGCCTGGGTGTCGTATTTGAATTCCAAAATCATCTCAAGCAGGTCCTGTAAACCGGCAAACACTGTAAATCCTGATCCGAACGGGTTTTTGCGAAAAAAATAATCAAAATTGGCAATTATTTCTTCCTTTTCCGATCTAAAGTAGCCTTCGGCCATAGTCAGTTCGTAATGGTCGGTAAACAGACCCATTGATTTTTTCATAATATCTAAATTTTTAATGGTTTATCCCATTTCATCCAGGGCAATGGCCGAATGGGCCATGGCAGCACCCGAACGCATTTCTGCCGCCACCCAGATGGCTTCCATAATTTCAGCCTTACTGGCGCCCTTGCGCATGGCCTGCCGGGTATGCGAACGTATGCACCACGGACATTGGGTTACATGAGCTACTGCCACAGCAATCAGTTGCTTTGTCTTTTCGGGAAGTTCTCCTTCCTTGAATGCTGCTTTGCTGAAATTGCTCCAGGCCTCTAGTGTTTCGGGTGCAAGTGCAGCCCTTTTATCGGCCATTTCTTTGGTTGCTTTTGGATAGAGATTGTTTTCCATGATGAGCATTTTTAAAGTTAAACTTTGAGCACCCTACGAATAATGCTTTTTTACCACCAAGACCTGAAGCCCTGCTGTACTTGCTTACGCCGGCAGGCTCCAGGAGTCACTTATTTAATTATCTGATTTCATTTATTTGTGAATCCTGGTTTCGTGCCTGCCACAACGTAGTGAAAGCTGGCCTTAGTGGCATTCCTTTTTCTTTTACTTATTCGGAGTGGCTTCAACTTTTATGTTTATTGTTTTTGATGGTTTCAAATTTGGAGTCAAAAAGTATTGGCTTTCGGCGTATGTATTTGTGCGGTGCATAACAACAAGGTTTTTATTTGGGTTTTTTGTTCAGAAACTGCCTCAATACATACTGCAAAATACCTCCATTACGGTAGTATTCTACTTCTACTTTTGAGTCGAGCCGGGCGATGGCTTCAAACTTTATTTCTTCACCGGCATCACTGGTAGCGATAATTTGCACCTTTTTTAAAGGTTCCATATCCAATGAAATGCCTGTGATGGAAAATGTTTCCTTTCCTGAAAGTCCCAGTTTTTGAGCGGTATCACCTGGTTTATATTGCAGGGGGAGTACGCCCATGCCCACCAGGTTGCTCCGGTGGATGCGTTCGTAGCTTTCGGCCAATACCGCTTTTATGCCAAGTAAAAAGGTGCCTTTGGCGGCCCAGTCGCGTGAAGACCCGCTACCGTACTCTTTTCCGGTGAGGACAATAAGCGGCGTTTCAGCTTCCCTGTATTTTACGGCTGCATCGTACACACTCATTTCTTCACCCGAGGGCAAATAGGTGGTATATCCGCCTTCTTTGGTGGCCAGTTTATTCTTAATACGCACATTGGCAAATGTGCCACGCACCATCACCTCATCGTTTCCCCTGCGCGAGCCATAGGAGTTGTAATCCTTCCTTTGCACTCCTCTGGACGATAGGTATTTGCCTGAAGCAGAGTGCTCATCAAAGGCCCCGGCCGGCGAAATGTGGTCGGTAGTAACACTGTCGCCAAGCATCAGCAGCGCCCTGGCATTTTTTATATCCTGCATAGGAGCCGGTCGTTCAGAAATATCATGAAAAAAGGGAATTTCCTTGATATAGGTAGAACTATCATCCCAGTCGTACAATTTGCCCGAAGGCACTTCAAGGTTTCTCCATATCTCATTTCCATGAAAAATCTCTCCATAATTTTTGGCAAAGTCGCCCGGAGCAAGCACTTTACTTAAAATTTCATTGATTTCATCATCTGAGGGCCAGATTTCCTTTAAAAACACCGGTTCCTGATTGGAATCGAAACTGATGGGCTCGTTCACCAAATCAATATCCACCCGTCCGGCAATGGCAAAAGCCACTACCAGCATAGGCGACATCAGGAAATTCATTTTTACCTGCGGATGTATGCGTGCTTCAAAATTTCGGTTGCCTGAAAGCACTGATGTTACCACCAGATTATGCTCTTCTATAACTTTTGAGATGTCGGAAGGCAATGGGCCTGAATTTCCAATACAGGAAGTGCAGCCATATCCCACCAGGTGAAACTGTAAGGCTTCAAGGTCTTTCATCAGGTCGGCTTTTCCCAGGTAATCGGTTACCACTTTGGATCCGGGAGCCAGGGAAGTTTTTACCCAGGGCCTGATGTCGAGCCCCCTTTCACGTGCTTTTCGGGCAACCAAACCGGCACCTACCATAACAAAAGGATTGGAAGTATTGGTACAGGAGGTTATGGCTGCAATAACAACTGCCCCGTCAGAAAGCATGAATTTTTCCTGTCCACGGGTAATCCAGATGGTTTTTAAGCCATTAATTTCACGAGACTCAACTTCTGAGGTGAGCGGAGCATCCTCTTTTTTTGGTGGAAGTAAGTCGCCACCCTCTCCTTCAAAACGGGTGATGGACTTTTCAATATCGCGATCTTCACGCGAGATATACTTGCGATAAAATGACTTCTCTAAAAGCTCAATAAACTTATCCTTAAAGTCTTTGAGTAATATCTTATCCTGAGGACGGCTGGGGCCTGCAACAGTGGGTTCAATGGTAGAAACATCCAGTTCAAGTACATGCGTATAGGTGATTTTGTCTTCATTTTTGCGCCACAGCATATTGGCTTTGCAATATTGCTCTACCATAGCAATTTGCTCCTGCGAACGGTTGCTCCTGGCCATATATTCCAGGGTTTTATCATCGATGGGGAAATAGGTAACGGTACAGCCGAATTCAGGCGACATATTGCCAATGGTTGCCCGGTCGGGCACCGAAAGATGTTCCAGTCCCGGCCCGAACACTTCTACAAATTTACCAACTACACCCTGTTTCCTGAGTAAATTAGCAATGGTCAGTACCAAATCGGTGGCCGTGGAACCAAAGGGCAATTTTCCGGTGAGTTTCAAACCGATAACTTCAGGCATGAGAAAGTAAATGGGCTGCCCCAGTATGGCGGCTTCAGCTTCAATGCCCCCCACACCCCAGGCCACTACGCCAATTCCATTGACCATAGGGGTATGGCTATCTGTCCCCACCAAAGTATCGGGAAAAACCTCCCCGTTGCGTTCAATTACACCTTTGGAGAGATACTCAAGATTAACCTGATGACAAATACCCATTCCGGGAGGTACCACACTAAAGTTATCGAATGAATTCTGCGCCCATTTTAAAAACTGGTAACGCTCCTGATTGCGATTGTACTCTTCGTCAATGTTGCGTTTGTATGAATAGGCAGTTCCGAAATAATCCACCTGTACCGAGTGGTCAATCACCAAATCAACCGGAATCAGGGGATTGATGGAATCAGGGTCTCTGCCTTTGCGGGCCACTTCAGCCCTGAGCGCGGCAATATCTACCACGGCAGGTACGCCGGTAAAATCCTGCATCAGTACCCGGGCCGGCTTAAAAGGGATGTCCTTATCGGTGCCCTGTGGCTGCCAGTGCAAAAGGGTGTCAATGTTTTCGCGGGTTATCGAAAAATCATCATAATTGCGCAAGGCATTTTCCAGCAGAATACGGATGGAAAAGGGCAGTTCATCAATGGCATAGCCCTGCTTCTGCAAGTCGGGAAGACTATAGTAGTGATAGGTCTTTCCCTGAAAAGTCAATGGTTTCCTGATATTGAAAATGTCCTTTTGCATGCTTGTGTCTTTTATTTAAATTTGAAAATATAGTTCGATAATATAATTGAAAATGAAAAAGGTGTGTTTCTTCACAAACTGTAATTCAGCATGAAGCAATGAGTTAGGTTATCTGCACCTGGTGTGAATGAACCCGTTAAAATTCGTCATGCCAAAAAAGCAAACTCCGATATTGCATCAGAACTCCTCCTTAACAATGAATTTATCATCCACTCCCAGTTGGTGTAAATGGTCAATCATTGCGTCCATCATGGGATCAGGTCCACATACATAATAGTATTGGCCCGGATCGCCTGCGTGTTTCTTTAGAAAGTCGGGAGTAATATAGCCTTGTGCATATCTTTCATCCCTTTCGTGTGACAGTATATTGATAAAGTTATCGCCCAGCATCCTGCTGAATTCATCTTTATTGATGATGTCGGCACTTGTTTTGTTGGCAAAGATAAGTTTGTTGCCACCTATTTCATTTTTACTGTGCAGATGCCGGAAAATGGCAATAAATGGCGTAACCCCGGCTCCTCCTGCAATAAAAATACCCGGACCTTTGTAGCCGATGGTGCCCCACGGTTCACCTACAATCATTTCATCGCCGGTCTTTAGATTCAATAGCTCATTGGTTACATCCTTGTGCTCAGGATAGGTTTTGATGGTGAATTCCAGATATTCATCAGAGGGCAGACATGTAAAAGTAAACGGCCGGAGCTCAAACTCCCAGTCTTTTTTATTTATCGCAATTTCAGTTGCCTGACCAGGCTCAAAATGAAATTGTTTTGGTTTCTCAATTGTGATGCGCAACACATCGTGGGTGGCATTTTCCACCGACTTTACCTTTAAGATGTACTGTTCCATGATAATTTAAGATTGGTTATCGATAAAAGTGATGATTTTTTTCATAAGTTCTTCTACCTCAAATCCACCAACCTGGCTCACAACTTCCAGGGTGGCAATCTCCTTCATTGTATTGAAAATGGCAGGATTGTTCAGTTTTTCAAATTCGGGAGAGAGCGTAACCATATAATCCTTTAAAGCGGGATATTGTTCAATCAACCGGGCAATCATGGTCTGCGGAGTAATGCCATGCCGGTTGCCATTGCCCTGTGATGGCTGGTTTGCCCTGTTTTTAGCAGCATGATCGTCATCCCATTGTAACAATCGCCGGCTTCCTTTGAGGCTGCGAATATGTGCCACTTCCTGCATTGATTCAAGCGTTCCCCTGTAGTTGCCCTGTTCGTCGCGCAAAGCGGTGAATAAAATATATATGAACTTATCACCCTTATCAAGCCAAAATTCTGCTGTATCCTGCTCTCCTTTGCGGAAAGCATTGATTATTGCTTCTACCATGTGGAGGCTTTCGCGGGGATGGCAGTTTTGTACCTTGCGGCCAATAACGCCGGCACTTCGTGGAAATATACGATGTTTGGTGTCGGTGTAAAATCTGACTTCGTCGTTTTCATCCACAAAAGATAAATCTACCTGCAGGTGTTTGTAAATCAGGTTAATTTGTTCCAGGGTTATTTTCCCGGTGGTTACATCGAGCAAAGTCTGGGGAGTGTTTCCACCTAAAATTCCATGTTTCCGGAGCACTGCCTGCAAATCACTCAACAGCTCTTTTTCATTTTCCGGGGATGATTGGACGGATTTTGATGCGGTGTTTTCCCCTGTACCTTTATAGGACGGCGGATTTTCAATCAGGCAGTAGCCAATTTCATCATCGCTGATACGCATAGAAACAAATTCTTCATCACTTATGAGTTTAAGTGAAGTGGGATAAAGCACATCGCGTTCTTTGGAAAGGATGTCGTACACCAGATGGATAACGTGGGGCTGGGCTTCCAAAAAAGCCTGATCCTTATCAGCCTGAAGCAATTCATAGGCATCCTTAATGGCATCACGCACCCTGTCGTCAAAAGTCCACATAATTTTTGAGGGCCGGTCAAAACCTTTGCGTTCCAAAGCTGAAAACAACTGGTGCTGCTTGCGACTGAAATGGGTGTTTATCTGACTGAGCTTCGCATACAGTTCCAGCCATTCATTTTTAATGAACTTGCCTTTGAGTTTTGCCTCCATCTGATGAACCACCTTTTGGATGGCAGCCGCTTCATCGGCATAGGTCTGAATGGGATGGCCCGAAGGCAGATTTAATTTATTAACGGTGAGCACGTCCCTGAAAACATCAATGATGTCGTCCATGCCTTCGGCCATAATTTCATCGGTTATACCGGCATTGTACAAATGCTGTTCGCCATATGCGAACTCTTCTGCTGAAATCTGATCAAAGGTTTCGTTTACCAGTATACGCGCCTGCCCGGGCGTGAGTTCCTTATTGAAGACCTTTAGCTTTATATCCAGCATCTTTTGGATGCGCTCATCATCAAGCGTGAGGTGTTTTTTCATTTCTATGTCACTATCACCGGTGACTGGATTTTTATAGCTTTTCATAAATAGTGGATTGTTGATTCAACGTTTCAGGAATGAGATTCCGTTTTTTATGTCCTTCGACAATTCGAGTAAAGTGGTGGTTTCCAGCATATTTTTCAAATCGTTTCTGATTGCTTTGAACTGATGGTGAATGGGGCAGGGCTGATTTTCATCACAGTGATGAAATCCAAGGCCACAGCCCTGGTAAATCTCGTCTCCATCAATGGCCATTACCACCTTGCTGAGCTTTAAGGTGTCAATATCTGATTTGCCAATGGAAAAACCGCCGGTGGGCCCTTTTTCGGAAACAATAACATTATTCCGCACCAATTGCTGCAATATTTTTGAGGTATAGGCTTCGGGCGAATCAATGGCTTTGGCCAGTTCTTTGAGACCGGTTTTTTTACCCTGACAGGATTGTGCTACCAGATAAACCGAAGCCCTGATACCGTATTCACATGCTTTCGAGAACATAAAATCAAAAATTTAATACAAAGATAACAATTTAAAATGAATAATGGACTTAAATGTCCACTATATTTTTGATACGCAATGAATCCGGGCTGGAAATGATATTATTGTGCTCATATAATCAGATTTGAATGTTACTTTAGGCTTATTCTGTTGTGTATGTACCTGACAACTGTTTATCATAAGGAAATGCCAAAAGGATTACATAAACAGGTTTGCTGGAAAGGCAAAATAGGATTGGATGATAGCAGGGTTTGATTATAAATTTTATGTTACATGCAAAACTTTTCCCAACATATCTTCACATTCCATACTTTTTAAAATCCCGTAAATCTTGTATATCCGCTCGTAAAAGCAGGTTGATTTGTTGAGTAGTTGCTGCGTGGATGACTGCATGCATTCAGGCGGGAGTTGTAATTTTATGGTTAAAAAAACTTTAAATGATGTTAATTTTGGTAAATCCCGTCGGCCTGAGGCATGCAGGCGGTCAAATAACGGTACTGTAAATTTTAGAACAAACAAGTTAATGCATTATATAATAGAAGATAAGGGGTTGTTCAGTACCCAATGCATGGCGTTATCCTTTCTTAGTAGATGAAAAAGGATTCTTCTCATTGAATTTAAAATATGGCAGGTTATCCGGATATTTTTTATTTTAAAAAGGTTGGATAATTCTAAAATTATTCCGTTCTTTGCAAACCGAAATTTAAAAATCAAAGAACACCTTTCATCATGTCAAGAGTTTGCGAAATTACCGGAAAAGGAATGATGGTAGGAAACAAGGTTTCCCACTCCAATATAAAAACCAAGCGCAGGTTTTATCCTAATCTTCAAACCAAGAAATTTTACATCCCCGAAGAGGATCGTTGGATTACGCTTAAGGTTTCTGCCGATGGAATCCGGCATATAAACAAGCGCGGAATTGTAGCCTGCCTAAAGGATGCCCGTGCCAGGGGTTACCTTGCCCGGTAAATATCCGGTTAAAGAGAAAATTCATTATAAATACTGTTGCTTTGCCGGCAACAGTATTTTTTTTGGAGCTAAATGCGGGAGGTATTACCTGACGCAAAAGGTATAAATAGTATCTTTGCCCTGCGATGAAAGTATCTTTGGGATTATTTTTTCTATTCATGATAATTTTGCCTGAGATAAAAGCTCAGCAAGTAGAGGCAGATCTGGTTCAGTTCTCCGGACTGGTCATTAATAGCGACAGTCTTCATCCGGTTCCTTATGTTAATATTCGCATTAAAGGGCAAAACCGGGGCACAATCTCTGACTATTACGGTTTCTTTTCGTTGGTTGCACGCAAAGGTGAAACTGTGCAATTTTCTGCTGTTGGTTTTAAAGGCAGTCAGTACCATATCCCGGATACTTTAAAAGGAAATCATTATTCTATGGTACAAATTATGACCAATGATACTATTTTGCTTCGTGAAACCGTTATTTATCCCTGGCCCACTCCCGAGCAGTTTAAACAGGCGTTCATTTATAGTAAGGTTCCTGATGATGAATTGACCATTGCGCAAAAGAATTTGGATAAAATGGAAATGCGTGAACGGGCCCGTCAAATGCCTATGGATGGAAGTATGAATTATCGCAATTATATGAATCAGCAAGTGGATAGGCTATATTATTATGGTCAGACGCAACCTATCTCGGTATTCAACCCTTTTGCCTGGGCGCAGTTTATAAAAGCCTGGAAACGGGGTGACTTTAAAAAGAAAGACTAATGCCTTTGCAAATTCCCGGCATTCATCCTGCCCGTTGGATGATCATTGTGCTTATATTTTCACTTTTGTCACTGGCAGCAGCAGAAAAGTCTGTAGCTCAGCTATTAGGTAAGGCTGAGGTGTTTGGAAAAATTGTCGATGAGCAGGGAAAACCACTGGCTCTGGTAAATATTTCGATTATGGGTAGGCCCGGCGGAGCTGTAACCGGCCCTGATGGTGCTTTTGTACTTAAAGTTGAGCCCAATACGGAATTAGACCTCATTATTTCTTCTGTAGGATACAGTACACTTAAATTTCGGTTGGTGCTTAAAGAAGGGGAGAGACGTGAGCTGAATCGCAAGCTTACGCAAACGGCGGTTGAATTGCCGGATTTTGTAGTAGAAGACCGACAAATAAGGTCATCCAGTCTTAGCCCAATCAATCCCAGGCTGGCCACTCAAATTCCCAGCACTTCGGGAGGTATCGAAGCCTTGATCAAAACATTGCCCGGGGTATCGTCAAATACTGAATTGAGTTCACAATATTCAGTCAGGGGAGGCAATTATGATGAAAACCTCGTTTATGTGAATGATGTGGAAATTTACAAACCTTTCCTGGTGCGTTCAGGACAACAGGAGGGATTAAGTTTTCTCAACCCCGACCTTGTTTCCTCCATCCTTTTCTCGGCAGGTGGATTTGATGCCCGTTATGGCGATAAGATGTCGTCGGTGCTTGATATCCGCTACAAACGCCCGACCACCTTTGCCGGTTCAGTAAGTGGCAGCTTACTGGGTGCATCACTCCATTTTGAAGGCAGTTCTAAGGACAGGCGTTTTATGTATTTAATGGGTGCTCGGCGTAAAACCAGTCAATATGTGCTTAAAAGTCTGGAAACCGAAGGAGATTATAAACCTTCGTTTACCGATTTTCAGGGCATGCTCATTTATGAGGTGAATCCAAAGCTTGAGTTTAGTGTGTTTGGAAACTATGCGCTCAATCATTACAAACTGGAACCAACCGTGCGCAATACCAGCTTTGGAACCATAAATGAAGCCCTGCAATTAACAGTATTTTTTGATGGAAACGAGATTGACAGATTTGAAAATTACCTGGGAGCTTTCACCACTTCTTACCGGCCTACCGACAAACTAACGCTCAAATTAATAGTTTCAGCTTTTCAGACCATCGAAAGTGAAACCTTTGACATTATGGGTCAATATTGGATTGGCGAGCTGGAAACGGATCTGGGTAGCAAAACATTTGGTCAGGCTCTGGAAATCCGTGATGTGGGCACCTATCTGAATCATGCCCGAAATTACCTGGATGCCACCGTTACAAGCATAGAACAGCGTGGCACACTTATCAATGATGGATCTACATTAATATGGGGAGCTAAGCTGCAGCGCGAAATTATAAACGACAGGATGAGTGAATGGAACCTGAATGATTCTGCCGGCTTCACCCTGCCTTATTACGGAGGTATTCCCGGTGAGCCAGGTAATCAGGTAGCTATTACTGTTCAGGATGTTGTGCGAAGTAAAATCGTGCTGGAGTCAAACCGCATTAGCGGATTTTTACAGCAAAGTTTCACCTTTGAAAGAGAAAAAGCTCAATTTGGCCTTACTTTAGGGGCAAGGGTGAGCTATTGGGATGTTAACCGTCAGTGGTTGTTTAGTCCCCGGGGAACGATATCTTACAAGCCGGTCTCTTCCAGCGACATCATCTACCGGTTTTCGGCAGGACGATATTTCCAACCACCTTTTTATCGCGAAATGCGGGCAAAGGACGGCCAGGTAAATACTGCCCTTAAGGCACAGTCGTCTACTCATCTGGTGGCTGGAACCGATCTTAATTTCAAAGCCTGGGGACGATCCTTTAAATTTACCGCAGAAGCTTACTATAAGTTTCTTAACAATCTGGTACCTTATGATGTTGATAATGTGCGTCTTCGGTACTACGCTAAAAATATGGCCAAAGGATATGCCACAGGTCTGGATTTTAAAGTAAATGGTGAGTTTGTAAAAGGTGTTGAATCCTGGGCAAGTCTGTCAGTAATGCGCACTGCAGAAAACCTGGATGGGGATTACTACACTGATTATTACAACGATGAAGGCGAACGCATTATTCTTGGATATACATCAAATACGGTGGCGGTAGATACGGTTTCAACCGGTCGGGGATTCATGCCCCGTCCAACCGATCAGTTGATTACTTTTGGCTTATTCTTTCAGGACTATCTACCACGGAATCCAACTTATAAAATGCACCTGAATCTATTGTTTGGAACAGGTATGCCTTACAGCCCACCCGGCGATGCCCGTGCCCGTAATGCACAGCGAATGCCTCCCTTCCGCAGGGTGGACATTGGTTTCTCCAAACAAATTATTGGGGAATCCGGTAAAAGTCATTCACAGATTCCCATGCTTAAATACATCCGGAACATTTGGATCAGTGCAGAGGTGCTCAATCTGTTGCAAGTAAAAAATACCATTTCTTATATGTGGATTAAGGATGTAAACAATCGTCAGTATGGCGTTCCTAATTACCTTACTCCCAGGCAGTTAAACATTAAATTGTCTGTTGAATTTTAGCTTTATAGTGCTTCCCTGGATTTTTTAAATTCCGGTATCCGGCAGGCTGCTGTTAGAGGTTAGAGGCTGGAAGTTAGAGGGTAGAGGGTAGAGGTTAGAGGTTAGAAGTTAGAAGTTAGAAGTTAGAAGTTAGAGGTTAGAAGTTTGAGGTTAGAGGTTAGAAGTTTGAGGTTAGAGGTTAGAAGTTTGAGGTTAGGAATTCCTTTCTCCCGGTTTCCCCGTCTCTTTTTACGGCCTTCGTCACTTTTGGTCTTTGGTCTTTGGTCTTTGGTCTTTGGAGGTTAGTGGTGAGAAATTAGAGGTGAGAGGTGAGAGGTGAGAAATTAGAGGTTAGAGGTTAGAGGTTAGAA
>ENA-UOOR01000315-UOOR01000315.1-fermentation-metagenome-genome-assembly--contig:-NODE-315-length-71286-cov-11.364392_pt1 | contig 71286 bp, 51 predicted proteins | sample MGYA00245780_ERZ724029 | MGnify/ENA primary metagenome ERZ724029 (study PRJEB28704, sample SAMN03018315) | fermentation metagenome | biome: anthropogenic terrestrial biome; feature: soil; material...
ATTTAATCCAACCAAAATCTTAACTATGTTTTTATTTTTTTCGTAGTGATTACGCGAGACTTAAAAGCATAGTTTTTTTATTTCCTTCAGTGAAACCCGACAGTAGAATATTTTTTTCTTACAAACATAAAAAAAGCGGCCGAAGCCGCTTCATTTATTTTATGATACAATGGTGACCCAACCATGCACATCGGGCTCGTCACCATACTGAATGGCACGAAGCTTGTGATAGAGCTTCTCGCAGATGGGACCTGCTTTTCCATCTTTGGAGATCTCGTAACTTCTTTGTTCACTCAAGTCGTCGATCCGCAGAATGGGACTGATTACGGCGGCAGTACCGCATGCTCCGGCTTCCTCGAAAGTGGCGAGTTCTTCTTCAGGCACGGCGCGACGTTCAACCTTTAAGCCCATGTCCTCGGCCAGTTGCATCAGACTCTTGTTGGTGATAGAAGGCAATATGGAGGTCGATTTGGGCGTGATATAGGTATTGTTTTTGATTCCGAAGAAGTTGGCCGGTCCACATTCATCGATATATTTTTTCTCTTTTGCGTCGAGATACAACACGGCTGAGTAACCTTTCTGATGGGCCAGCTCGCCCGATTTCAGGCTGGCAGCGTAGTTCCCACCCACTTTATAAGTTCCGGTACCCAGGGGGGCAGCTCGATCATATTCCCGCATGATGACCATGGGCGTTGGTTTGAATCCTTCCTTAAAATAGGGACCCACCGGCGTCACAAATATCAGGAAAGTATATTCCATGGCCGGCTTTACGCCCACTTGTGCACTGGTGCCGATCAGTAGCGGGCGGATATACAATGAAGCCCCACTCTCGTATGGTGGTACAAAACGTTCGTTATTCTTCACGGCCAGCAGCACCATCTCCTCGAAAAGTTCGACCGACAATTCGGCCATCATGATGCCGTGACAGGAAGCCTGCAGACGCAGGGCATTGTCACGCATCCGGAAGATACGTATTTTCCCATCTTTGCCGCGAAAAGCTTTCAACCCTTCAAAAGCCTCTTGTCCGTAATGCAGACAGGTAGCAGCCATGTGAAGATTCAGATATTCTGATGTCTCCAGAGAGGGTTTGCTCCACTGTCCGTCGGAGAAATAACTGCGTACGTTGTAGTCGGTCTTCATGTAGCCAAACGAAATGTTCGACCAATCAATTGCATTCATCTTTAATATTTTAATATAGTTTGGACTGGGTTTCCTCGTGCAAATGTAGGATTTTATTTTTTAAAAATGTGATTTCACAACATAAATCATTAATTTCGTATTCCCAATGATTGATCAAATAACCATAGCCCGTATTCAGGACGCAGCCCAGATCATGGATATTGTGTCCGACTTTGTTACGCTTCGTCGACGAGGAGTGAACTGGGTGGGATTGTGCCCTTTTCACGACGATCGAACCCCTTCTTTTTACGTCTCTCCGTCGAAAAATATCTGCAAATGTTTCGCCTGCGGTGAAGGGGGATCACCCATCCACTTCGTGATGAAGCATGAACAGCTCTCCTATTATGAGGCATTGAAATATGTCGCCCGCAAGTATGGCATCGAAGTGATTGAAAAGGAATTCACCGACGAGGAGAAGCAGGCACAAAGCGACAGGGAGAGCATGTTCATCCTCAATGAGTACGCTCGCGATTATTTTGTCAAGACGCTGCACAACCATCCCGAAGGAAAGGCGGTGGGGCTCACTTATTTTCGGGAAAGGGGTTTCCGCGACGATATCGTAAAAAAGTTTCAGCTAGGCTATAGCTGCGAACAACGTGATGCCTTCACGGTGGAAGCACAGAAAGCAGGATACAAAAGGGATTACCTGCTCAAGACCGGTCTTTCGGCAGGAGGTGAACACAACCAGCCCCTGGTGGATCGTTTCCGGGGTAGGGTAATTTTTCCGGTACATACCTTGTCGGGCAAGGTGGTTGCTTTTGGGGGGCGCATCCTCAAGAAAGTGGAGAATGTGGGTAAGTATGTCAACTCCCCCGAAAGTGAGATTTACTCAAAGAGCAACGAGCTGTATGGCATCTACTTTGCCAAGAGTGCCATCGTAAAACAGGATAAATGTTTTCTGGTGGAGGGATACACCGATGTGATCTCCATGCATCAGGCAGGGATTGAAAATGTGGTCTCCTCATCGGGTACCGCACTGACACATGGTCAGATACGCATGATCCACCGTTTCTCGGAAAACATCACCCTCCTGTACGACGGTGATGCGGCCGGTATCAAAGCAGCGCTACGGGGTATTGATCTTTTGCTGGAAGATGGCTTGAATGTGAAAGTGGTTCTGCTCCCCCCGGGAGAGGATCCCGATTCATTCGCCAAGAAGCAGAATGCAGAAGACTTCCATCGTTATATTTCCGAAAATGAGGTTGATTTCATTCGTTTCAAGACGCAGCTCTTGCTGGAGGAGGTGGGCGACGACCCCGTAAAACGGGCAGGAATGATCTCCAACGTGGTGGAGAGCATTGCCCTCATTCCAAATAGCATCACCCGTTCTGTCTATATTCAGGACTGCTCCCGCCTGCTCAACATGCAGGAGCGGGTACTCATTTCAGAAATCAACAAAATCACAAAACGCATTTACGAAAGGAAGCAAGAGCAGAACGACAAGGAAATCGCCCGCAATGAGAAGCAGAAACAATCTGCTCCTTCTCCCGGTACAAATGAGGGCAAGCCACGGGTATTCTCCAAGAATCCTTTCGATAAATATGAACTGGAGATACTGCGTTACGTGGTTCGATATGGCAATACCCCCATCTACCAAAAGTTTGAAAAACAGAAAAGGAAAGAGGGAAAAAATGTGGTAGAGGAGGATGTGCTGGTGGAAGAGGGACTAGGAGTGACTGAGTTTGTTCACTTTGACCTGGAGCGTGATAACATTTGCTTTTCCAATGAGCTCTACAGGCAGATGTTTGAAGAAGCCGTGGCACACATGAAAGACGCACAGTTTGATTCGGGTCGATATTTTTTGTCTCATTCCGATCCCCAAGTGAGTAAATTGGCTTCGGAGCTGATGAGCGACCGGTATCATCTGAGCAAGATACACGCGAGAATTTTGGGTGAGGAGATGGGTGACAAGCGCTCGCGGCTGCTTGAGAGGAACTTGCTGAATTCCTACGTTCCCCGTGCTACCACCGAACTGAAGAATTTCTACGTTCTCCAGAAAATTGAAGAACTCAAAGAAGAGATGAAGTCGGGCGACAGGGACGATTATGTAACACTCATCACCCGGCTGAAGCAGCTGCAGGAGATGAAAAAGGTGCTCGCCAAAGAGCTTGGAGAACGAATTGTGTTGAAATATTAGCAATTGAATAAAATAAATATGTACTTAGAAACGAATGAAGTCGTAAAGCAATACGCGAACCACTTGGCCCTCAACAAGGTGAGCATTCAGGTTCCCAAAGGAACAGTTTTCGGTCTGCTGGGTCCCAATGGGGCAGGGAAAACCACCCTGATCCGGATCATTACCCGCATTACTGCTCCCGATAGTGGGAGTGTGGCAATTGACGGTCGACCTTCACGGGCTGAGGATGTGTACAACATCGGGTACATGCCGGAGGAGCGCGGACTGTATAAAAAAATGAAGGTAGGCGAGCAAGCAATGTACCTGGCACAACTGCGCGGCCTCTCGAAAAAGGATGCCCATCGTGAGTTGATGATCTGGTTTAAGCGGTTCAATATCATGGATTGGTACAACAGGAAGGTGGAAGAGCTTTCGAAAGGGATGCAGCAGAAGGTGCAGTTCATCTCTACCGTGATACACAATCCCGATCTGTTGATATTCGACGAACCTTTCAGCGGCTTCGATCCCGTCAATACCGATATTGTGAAAAATGAAATGCTTCGTCTCAAAGATGAGGGAAAGACCATCATTCTCTCCACCCACAACATGGAATCGGTGGAGGAGCTGTGCGACAACATTGCCCTCATTCACAAGTCACAGGTCGTTTTACAGGGAAATGTGTTTGACATACGAAAAAAACACCGGCCCAATATATTCAGGTTCCGCTTGTTGGCCAGAGAATTTGATTTCGTACACCCTGACATCGAGGTTCTATCAAAAGAGCCCTATCATGAGTTTATCGACCTGCGGTTGAAAAAATTGAATGGACTTAGCCACAACGACCTGGCCAGGCTTATTTTCGACCGGTATGAGGTTGTCAGCTACGATGAGGAGCTCCCCACCATGAACGATGTCTTCATCAAAACAGTGACCGAGGGTGCCTGAAAAAGGCAGCTATTCCCGTATCAGCTTATTCCGGTCGAGGATGCTGACAATGCGTCCTTTTAATTGGATAATTCCCTCCTCTTCCATCTCTTTCAGGGAACGGGCGAGCGATTGTCGTTGAACCCCGAAATATTCAGCCAGTTGGGTACGCGAACGTTTTAGCGTGAACGTGTCTTCCTTCACTGTCGTCTTATCCAGAAAGAAGGTAGCCAGCTTCTTTCTCAGGCTTTTCAAAGAAATCATCTGTAACTTGTTTGTCAGAAACAGGGTTAAATCGGCATTCATCGTCAGGAAGTTGGTCAACAGTTGTTTGTTACGGGCCATCTCATCGAGCCAGGCTTCCTTCGATATCTTCAGGAAGACGGCAGTCTCTATCGCGATCACATCGACCGGATAGTTGTTTTTAGTCCCATAAATGAACGAAGGGGCGAGGGGTATGACCGCCTCCAGAATATCGATATCCAACACGTTTCCTTCCATGGTGATCATCTCCGTCCGCACGCTGCCTTGTACCAACAGTAGCACGAAGTGAATGGGGTCTCCTTGCCGTACAATAATTTCTCCTTTTTCATAGGTAAGTATTTCACTCACATTCCTGTCCAGAAACTCGTCGTGCTCCCGCTGGGTCATTCCCCTGAAAAGAGGACAGTAGGAAAGTTCCTGATTGTGCTGGTGATGGTCTACCTTTACGTCATCCAGGGGGAGATGAAATTTCTCCAAAAGATGATGCAGGTGGTCGTGAGAATGACCCTGCACAGAATACTTTATTGTCTGAGTCTGCTTCATCATATGCTCGCTTATCTATTTGATCAGTGCCGGGGAAACGTTAAATAATTAAAAAGAAGTTTGGGTGTCGCCTGGGTGACAAAATCACGGGCCATCGGTATCTACCTTTGCCATACAAATTAACGGAAAATTACGAACAACTAAAAATTAAAAATGATGAAGACAAGCAACGACAAGTTATCAACAAAAACATTGAACGCCCTATTTATGCTATCGCTTATCGTGTTCTTTTCCCTCATGGGCATCCAGCCAGCGTCGGCTCATTGTGATTCATTCGACGGACCGGCCTTGATAGATGCGGCCAAAGCGTTGGAGACAAATAACGTGGATTTAATCAAGAAGTGGATTCGGGCAGAAGATGAGGCAGTGGTGGTGCCGTTGTTTCACAAGACCTACAGCCTGAAAAGTGGCGATGTGACGGTGTATGAAATCGTGAAAACTCACTTTTATGAAACATTGGTCCGCTTGCATCGTGAAATGGAAGGCGCTTCTTTTACCGGACTCAAGCCGGCCGGTACTACTGCTCACATCACAGTGATGAGTGACAAGGCACTGGAATCGGGTGATTTCAAAGGGTTGCTGGCGGCACTTAACAGACATGTAAACGGACAGCTAACGGAAAAATATGAAAAGGTTGCCGCCTTATATTCCGTGAAGGATCGTTCCGTGGAAGAAGGCCGTGCATATGTAGCCGCTTATGTGGATTATACCCATGCTGTGGAAGCAGTGCACGATATTCTGGAAGGTGGCGGAAATCACAATCATTAATTTCTTCCCGCGAAAGAATAACCCGCTTATTCCTGATTCCGGAAGGCGGTGGGAGTCATGCCCGTATGGTGCTTGAAATAGCGGGTAAAAAAGGATTGGTTGGGAAAGTTAAGCTCATTGGAGATCTCCTGAATCGACTTGTTGCTGTTCTCTAACAGGAATTTGATCAGGAGGATGGTTCGCTCGGTAATCCATTCCATGGGAAGCTTGCCCGACCGTTTCTTGATGAGGGTTGAAAAATATTTGGGTGTAAGAAAAGCCTCAGCAGCGTAGAACTCCACCGTGCGCTGTGCTCTTACATTCTTTGCCAACGAGATGGTGAAGTTGCGGAATACCTGCTCCTGGCGCGACAGACGTGGCTTTCCTGCAGGTTGGTTTTCGGAAAAGAGGGTGACGATCTCGAGGGAGAGCAATGTCATCAGCGTGTTCTGAATCTCACTGGTTAACGGCCCATTGGCTTCCCTGTAGAGCCTCTCCACGAAGAGGTAGATATCTCTGACATCTACCAGCTGCTGTTCACTCAACTGAATGCAGGGCATCTCCCTGATTTTCTCCGCGTAGTTCTCAACCGGATGCGACATGGCAAGCTTCTCCAGGAAGCCCATGCCCGTGGCTATCAAAGTGATGCGTGCTTCTTCTGAAATATCTACTACCTGAATGACCGAGTAAGGAAGCAAAATGACAAAACTTCCCCGGCAGAAACAGATCGTCTGCATATCTGCCATGATCTTTCCTTCTCCCGCGAGACAGACAAAAACGACTACCCCATCATCCAGAATGAATGGCATCTCCTCCTCGAGGGAGTGAAAATCGGTGGTGGTGCTGTTGAGGATCAAATAGCCATGATCGCTCAATCCTTCCCGTTTAATATCTCTCCGCAGGAGCCTGATATCTGTTTTCATTGCCTTTTCGATTTTGTGAATAACGCCAAATATACTATTAATTGTCTATTTATACTTCAAAAAAAGACTAAAATAAGACATATAGGACAATTGTACGGTATTTTTGACAAAAACAGATGCTCCGTTTCACCTACCTTTGTACCCTTAAATAAACAAACGAAATGAAGATGAAGAAAAGTACGATCATAGCGTGCTGTCTGGTTCTCCTTGTGGGATGTCGCGAGAACCATCAGGCCAGCAATGAGGTGAGAAGCATCAAAGCCGACACGGTGAGGGTGTATGGTTTGGCTGGAAGCATCCACTTTCCCGGTAAAGTGACGGCGTCCTCCGATATCAACCTCGCCTTCCGGGTGGCTGGTCCCATCGGAAGGGTCTATGCACGGGTGGGAGCCCATGTGAAAAAGGGAGATCTGCTCGCTCAGATCGACCCGCGCGATTATGAACTGCAGCTGGCAGCAACCGAGGCGGAGTATAACCGGATCAAAGCAGAGGTCGACCGCATCACGGAATTGCACGAAAAAGGATCGGTCACGCCCAACGATTACGACAAGGCGCGTTACGGTTACCAGCAGATTGCCGCGAAGCTGCATGCTCACCGCAATGCGCTGCAGGATACCAGGCTGCTGGCACCGGTCGATGGCTATATCCAACAACGACTTTTTGAGCCAGGTGAGACTGTGGGAGCCGGCACACCGGTGATCTCGATGATCGCAGCCGGCTCGGGCGAGGTGGAGATCAATATTCCCTCGGCCGATTATATCCGTCGTGAACAGTTTGCGGACTATTATTGCAGGGCAGAAATCTTTCCCGGGAACACCTTTCCGCTGGAGCTAATAGGAATCACACCGAAGGCGAATGCGAACCAGCTCTATACGATGCGGCTCCGCATGAAAAAAAGTACAGATGAACTGCCCGGACCGGGCATGTCGGTGATGGTAACCATCCAGTTTCAGAATGAGGGAACCCAGACATTTTCCATTCCTCTTTCTGCGATATATGAATCGCCCAATAACTCCACGGTGTGGGTTTATGATCCAGTTACCGAAACCGTCGCGACACGGGAGATCACCCTGACGGAGATTTTGAAGGATGGCAGGGCTGTGGTCTCCGCAGGTCTGCAAGCTGGTGAACTGGTGGTTACAGCGGGCATCCATTCATTGAAAGAGGGACAAAAAGTGAAACTGTTACCACCGGTGACAGTTACAAACGTGGGAGGTATGCTATGATGGATTACGGAACATGGGGATTGAAAAACCGGAAACTGGTGCTTTTTCTGGTTGCTTGTTTGCTGATTGGCGGCATCCTGGCAATCCGGAGTATGAGTAAGCTGGAAGATCCTGAGATTGTAGTGAAGCAGGCGCTGGTAGTGACCACCTACCCGGGTGCCTCGGCGCATCAGGTGGAACTGGAGGTGACGGACCTGCTCGAGAAGTCGATCCGCACCATGAAGGATATCGAGTTTGTGGAGAGTCGCTCTATGAACGACCTCTCGATGATCACCATCGGCCTCTCCACGTTGGTGCCCAATGATGAGGTGGATGACAAATGGACCCTCCTGCGGCGTAAGGTGACCGATGTACAGGGGAAGCTTCCCGAAGGGGCATCGGTGCCGGTAGTCAAGGATGACTTTGGCGATGTGATGGGCATGTTCTATGCGATGACTTCCGACGGATATACAGACCGGGAGATGGGCGATTATGCCGAGCTGATCAAGCGGGAGCTGCTTGCAGTGGAAGGGGTGTCGCGGGTAGATATCTACGGCCAGGGAAAAGAGTGCATTTACATCGAGCTGGTTGAAGACAAGCTGGCCAACCTGGGTGTCTCGCCGGCGGAGGTACTATCCACCCTCGGTGGACAGAACAAGACAGTCTATTCAGGTTATTACGAAACAGGGGATATGTCGCTCCGGGTGAGTGTGAACGATCGCTACAAGAGTGTCGAAGAAATTGGCGAGCTGTTGCTGCAGGGACATCAGGGTGATCAATTCCGGCTGAAGGATATCGCGAAGATACGGACCGGATACGAGAGCCCGGTGCGCAACGAGATGAAATATGACAATCAGAAGGCACTCGGGATTGCGATATCGGCCAACTACGACACCGATATCACCCAGGTGGGCAAAAGAGTGGAGAAGCGACTCGGAGAGCTTACCGGAAGCCGGCTGCCGGTGGGGTTGGAACTGCACAAGGTGTTTTTTCAACCCGACCGGGTCAATGATGCCCTGAATGGTTTCATGGTGAACCTGGTGGAGTCGGTGTTGATCGTGGTATTGCTACTCATTATCTTCATGGGGCTTCGCAGTGGTATGATTATTGGGATCAACCTGGTAATCATCGTGTTGGGAACGCTGCTGATCCTCAACCTCACCGGGGGCACCCTGCAACGGGTGTCGCTTGGAGCTTTCATCCTCGCCATGGGGATGCTGGTAGATAATGCCATCGTGATTCTCGACGGCATCCTGATCGATATGCAGCGGGGTATGTCCCGGAAGGAGGCACTTACCTCCATCGGGAAAAAAACCGCCATGCCGCTGTTGGGGGCAACATTGATAGCCATTCTGGCCTTCTTCCCTATCTACCTCTCTCCAGACACTGCGGGCCATTACGTACGCGACCTCTTTATCGTGCTGGCTGTATCTCTGTTACTAAGTTGGATACTGGCACTGGTCTACGTACCGGTGCAGGCCGACAGGATGCTAAAAATAAAAAAAGAGAACGTAGGGAAGGATCCCTACGACAACTTCTTTTACCGGGGACTGCGTGCTGTGCTTACCTGGACTCTCCGGCATCGGTCGGTTACTATTGGAGCCACCCTGTTGCTGATGCTGATTGCGTTGGGCTGCTATCGCTTCCTGCCGCAAGGATTCTTTCCTGATATGAATTACGACCAGCTCTATATTGAATACAAGCTGCCGGAGGGCTACTCGAGTGAGCGTGTTTCGAAAGATTTGAAGTCGATCACCGACTACCTGCTGGCGCGTGAGGAAATTACCCATGTCACCACCTCCGTGGGCGGCACCCCGGCACGATACAACCTAGTGCGGAGCATGGCCGACCCGTCACTCTCCTACGGGGAGCTGATCGTGGACTATACCTCTCCCAAGGAGCTTGTCGCTACCATGGAAGAGATACAGCAGCATCTTACCGCTAGCTACCCCGATGCTTTTGTCCGGTTGAAAAGGTACAACCTGATGTACAAAAAACATCCCATCGAGGTGCAGTTTAACGGGCCCGATCCGGCTGTACTGCGAGAGCTGACAGCACAGGCACTGCAGATCATGGAAGAGAGCCCCGCCATCCACCTCACGCAATCGAACTGGGAGCCCAAAGCGCCTGTGCTGATGGTCGACTACAACCAACCCGTTGCCCGCAACGTAGGGCTCAGCCGACAGGATGTGGCGCTGTCACTCCTGAGTGCTACGGGCGGCATCCCGGCCAGTGTTTTTCACGACGGTAACCAGCAGCAGACTATCTACCTCAAGAGCGTGGATAGTGAAGGAAATCCGATTGAGTATCTCGACAATGCACAGATATTTGGTATGTTGCCTTCACTGGTTTTCCTGAATAAGGATCTGTTGCAGGGGTTGCTTACCGGGGCATACTCTGGAGAAGATATCCTGGAAGAGGCGCTTCGCACCGTACCATTGAGCCAGGTGACCGAAGGAATCAAACTTACCTGGGAAGACCCGCTGGTGATACGGTATAACGGGCAGCGTGCCATGCGGGCACAGGGAAGCCCGGTGAAAGGGATTGGCACGGAGGATGCCCGGCAGACCATCGTTGCACAAATAGAAGCCATTGAACTGCCTGAAGGGTATACGATGCACTGGGAGGGTGAAAGAAAGGCCAGCGAACAGTCTGGCTCCTATCTCTTTAAATACTTTCCCCTGGCCATCATCCTGATGATAGCCATCCTGATCATGCTGTTCAAGGATTATCGAAAACCGCTCATCATTGTTTGTTGTATTCCACTTCTGCTGATCGGTGTGATCTTCGGAATGCTTATTTCTGGCAAGACCTTTGGTTTTGTGGCCATTGTAGGGGTGCTGGGTCTGGTGGGGATGATCATCAAGAACGGCATCGTGCTGATGGATGAGATCGAGCTGCAGTTGCGCGACAGCGTGAATCCGGTGGAAGCGCTGCTTACAAGCTCCTCGAGTCGTTTCCGCCCGGTGATGATGGCCTCGCTCACCACCATCCTCGGTATGATTCCGTTGCTGGGTGACGACCTCTTCGGACCACTTGCGGTGACCATCATGGGAGGTCTTCTGGTAGGCACGCTCATCACGCTGATTGTCATTCCTCTGTTTTATTCACTCTTCTTTAAAATTAAAATTCCAAGATAATGAAAAAGGTTCTGCCTATTGTGATAGTCTGTTTCCTGATGGTTGCCGGATCCCCGGCAACATCGCTGCAGGCACAGCAACTGATCACCCCCGAGCTGAGTCGGGAGATGGCTCTTGAGAACAACAAACAGATGGTCATCGCTGCCGGAAAACGTGAGATGGCTTCCTATGAGGTAAAAGCTTATAGGGCAAACTTTTTACCCAAGATTACCGCTACCGGTAACTATCTGTTCACCACAGCCTCGTTGGAAAAAACCATTCCTCCTCTTTATCTTCCCACCTACGTGCCTGATGGAGGAGGACAGCTGGTACCCAATATCCTGACCAGCATGGACGGGGTGCCTCTCTTCAAGGAGTATGCTTTCTTTCCAGGTATGGAGTTGAGCCTGAAGCCTAACAATACCTACATTGCCGGGTTGAGCCTCGAGCAGCCGCTCTACGCGGGAGGGAAGATCTCTGCAGCTTATCGTATGGCGCGGGTGGGCCAGGAGATGGCCCAGTTGAATGAGGCGAAGACCCGTGCGGAGGTGATTCTGGATGCGGACGAGGCTTACTGGACTTACGTGGAGACGTTGGAGCTGGAAAAGACAGCTCGTGCCTACAGAGAATTACTGACCCAGTTGCAGCGTGATGTGGAGAATGGTTTGAACGCTGGTATGGTACCGCGTAACGATTTACTGAAAGTACAGGTAAAGGTAAATGAGGCGGATCTCCAACTGATGAGGGCAGAGAACGGGGTAAGGCTTTCCCGGATGAATCTTTGCCACGTGATCGGCCTTCCGCTGAATAGCGAGGTGGCAGTGGATAATACACCAGTAAGCACCGGTTTGGTTGAGGTGCCGCTACCCGATTTGGCTTCACGTCCTGAGTACGGGTTGCTTTCAAAGCAGATCACGCTGAAGGAACTGCAGACTGATCTGGAGAAGAGCGACTTCCTGCCTCGTGTAGGGATAGCCGGCAACATGGGGTATGCAAACGGACTGGAGCTGAATGGAAACAAGCTGCTCGATCACACCGCCTTCTCGGCGGTGGTCTCGGTCAGCATACCACTATTTCACTGGGGTGAAGGACGCAATAAAGTCCGCGCTGCAGAATCGGAGAAGCGGATGGCAGCACTCCAGCGCGAAGAGCTGGAGGAGAAGATGAACCTGGAGATAGAGCAGTCGCTGCAGGCTTACAACGAGTCGCAGGCACAGGTGATACTCACCACCCGTTCTCTTGGGCAGGCGGAGGAGAACTTACGCGAAAGCAGTGATCGATATGAAACGGGACTGGAGACCTTATCGGGCCTCCTGGAAGCACAGACCATGTGGCAGCAGGCACACGCCGAGCTAGTGCGTGCCCGCAGTGCTGCCCGAATTGCCGAAACGCGCTATCTCAAGGCAGCAGGGAGGTTGTAAACTTGTTTTGGAAAATAACTTATCTCTAAAAGTATAATTGTATCTTTGTCAACCATATCTTTTACAAAAATGAATACAGTAGGATTAGTTATACAAAGGGAATACATTACCAGGGTACGGAAAAAATCGTTTATCATCCTCACCCTCCTCATGCCATTGCTGATGGTGGCGCTGTCGGTCATTCCATTTTGGCTCTCCACGCTGAATGAGGGAGGAGTCAAGCAGATCGCGGTGATCGACAACACGGGTGTGTATGCACCGCTGTTACAATCTACCGAAAATTATGAATTTCAGATTATAGGGTTCTCAGAGAAACAAGATCAGGAGTCCCGCCTGGGGAAAGATCTTTTTGGCATCCTCCAGATTACCGGTGATTTGAATAAGAACCCGCAAGCTGTTTCTCTTACATCGGAGAAGCAGGCACCGCAGGACTTGCAATCACTTATCAAGCGCACGCTCAATGAGAAGGTAACCCAGCAAAAGCTCGATGAACTCTCTGCATCCGGAGATGTGGATGCGGAAGCAATCAGCCGGGTTCGCTCCATTGTGGAGGATGGTTCGGCCATATCGTTGAAGACCCTGCGACTGAGCGATGATGGAAGTGTTTCGGAATCATCGACTGAGCTTGCCACCATCATCGGAATGATTTTTACCATCCTCATCTACATGTTTATTCTATTATATGGTAATATGGTGATGCAGGCTGTGTTGGAAGAAAAGAAAAGCCGCATTGTGGAGGTGATGGTCTCCTCCGTAAAGCCAGTGAACCTGCTGATCGGAAAGGTGGTAGGCATCGGTCTGGTTGGTATAACCCAATTGCTTATTTGGGGAATATTACTGGGCGTTTTGTCCACGGGTTTGTCATTCTTCATCTCTTCCCCTGAGCAGGCAGCAGCCATGTCGACCGACATGGGTGATTTTAACATGGAGGAATTGGTTAACGCCATTATGGGCGTCAATTGGTTTGAAATTGCGCTCTACTTCCTTATTTTCTTTGTAGGGGGATATGTTTTGTATGCCTCCATTTTTGCAATGTTTGCATCGGCCGTGGACAGCGAAGAAGATACCAGTCAGTTTATGACACCGGTGACACTGCTGATCATGTTTGCTTTCTTTGCTGGATTTTATAGCGTGAGCAATCCCGACGGCCCTCTTGCCTTCTGGACTTCACTCATCCCCTTTACCTCTCCCATTGTGATGATGGTGCGCATTCCATTTGGAATACCATTGTGGGAGAAGATGCTGTCGGTGGTTCTGCTCTATGGTACATTTATATTGATCTCAGTCTTCGCGGCGAAGATTTACCGCGTGGGAATACTCATGTATGGAAAGAAGCCTACCTTCAAGGAAATGATGAAATGGGTGAAATATAAATAAAACATTTTGCTTCATAAATAAGGAAAAATAAACAAAAAGAATTATTTTTGTAGAAAAATAAGCAATTGTCTATAAAGGCACTGCTTTTTGTTATAATCTTGAACACTTGCCTGATTCTATGGAATCACGCGGGTGTTTTTTTTAACTCCTAAAATGAGCAATATGAAGTTCGAAAAAATGCATGCTGCCGGTAACGATTATATTTATGTCAACTTGTTTGAGGAACAGGTGGATAGCCCCGAAGAGCTTTCACGCAGGCTTAGCGACCGCCATTTTGGGGTGGGGAGTGATGGGCTCGTACTCATCGGACCTTCCACGGATGGCGATTTCTCCATGCAGATGTACAATGCCGATGGCAGCGAAGGGATGATGTGTGGGAATGCGGCAAGGTGCGTAGGTAAATATTTGTATGAGAGGAGATTGACAAGCAAGAAGGAAATTGCCCTGCATACAAAATCGGGCATCAAACATCTGTCGTTGTCTGTAAATCCCCGCACCGATCTGGTGGAGCGCGTACGGGTAAATATGGGCGCCGCCATCCTCTCAGCTGATGCTACAGGAGTAACTGCCTACTTTCAGACTACGCTTCCGGAAATGATCGATTTTCCCGTTGAGGTTGATGACCAGCAATACCGGATCACTTTTGTCTCCATGGGAAATCCTCATGCTGTTATCTTTATGAATGATATCGATAAGCTGGAGATTGAAAAGATCGGACCAAAAATAGAGTACTTCCACCTTTTCCCGGAGCGCACCAATGTGGAATTTATAGAAGTAGCTGATTCCACACATCTGAAAATGCGGGTATGGGAAAGAGGAAGTGGAGAAACGCTTGCCTGTGGTAGTGGTGCCTGTGCGGCACTGGTTGCAGGGGTAATCACACACCGATGCGAGCCGGAAGCTACCCTGCAGGCCAAAGGAGGTATACTCGATGTGGCGTGGGACGAATCCAACAATCAGGTCTTCCTCACCGGAGATGCACATTTTGTGTTTAAGGGAGAGGTAAATTGATTAGCAGATTAGCAGATTGACTCATCATATCAACACACCATTTCATCATCACATCATCACATCAACATATGTTCCGAATCAACGAAAACTATCTTCAGCTCAACCAGAGCTATCTTTTTAGTACGATTGCCAAAAAAATAGAAGCCTTCAACGCTTCCCATCCTGGGGCCGATCTGATACGATTGGGAATTGGTGATGTGACATTACCGCTGTCGCCTGCCGTGATCGGTGCCCTGCATGCTGCTGTGGATGAGATGGCGATAAGCGACACTTTTCGTGGTTACGGACCGGAACAGGGATACGACTTTCTGCGGGACAAGATAGCCGAGATAGATTTCAGGAAAAAGGGGATTGACATCTCTGCTGATGAAATTTTTATCGGTGATGGTTCCAAGAGCGATACTGGCAACATCGGCGATATTCTGGGTGACGACAATGTGGTGGCCATTACCAACCCGGTCTATCCTGTTTATCTTGACAGCAACGTCATGCGACTGGGCAGATCCTCTCGCATTTTGTTGCTCCCATGTAGTAAGGATAGTAACTTCTTACCTGAGCTTCCTGCAGAGCGGGTGGATGTGATCTACCTATGTTATCCCAACAATCCTAGCGGGACAGTAATGACCAGACCGGAACTTAAAAAATGGGTGAATTGGGCTTTGGAAAACGAAAGTTTGATTCTATTTGATGCGGCATACGAAGCCTATATCCAGGATGACAACTTGCCCAAAAGTATTTACGAGATTGAAAACGCACAACACTGTGCCATTGAATTCCGCTCTTTCTCGAAGAATGCAGGCTTCACCGGACTGCGATGCAGTTATACCGTCGTCCCCAAATCGTTAAAGGTGCGTGCAAGCAACGGAGAAATGATCTCACTGCATGGATTGTGGAACAGACGGCAGTCCACCAAATTCAACGGCACCGCCTACATTGTGCAGCGTGCCGCCGAGGCTGTCTACTCGCCACAAGGCCAGCAGGAAACCCGTGAGATGGTGGCATATTACATGCACAATGCAGGCGTAATCCGAAATGGGCTGATAGAAAGAGGCTGGACCGTTTTTGGTGGCGAACATGCCCCCTATATCTGGCTTCAGTGTCCTGCCGGGCTCGACTCATGGAGTTTTTTCGATCGTCTCCTCGAAGAATGCCATATCGTGGGTACGCCCGGAGTTGGCTTCGGATCTGAGGGAGAGGGTTATTTCCGGTTGACTGCCTTCAACACTTATGAAAGAACCCTCGAGGCGGTCGAGAGAATAAAACGATGGAATTGCTGATCCTTTGCGCGAATACCCATTAATGACCAGTTTATAAAACAAAAAGAAATATTTTATACCCAGATATGGGTATTGAAAGCTGTTGTTCGCTCTCTTATCTTTGTTTCTTATAAAATAGATTCTAAAACGGAAGACCGGTAAGCACATTGCCGGCCTTCTGTTTTTTTAAACATAGGAGGTTGTTTGAGAGCGCTTATTCTTACAATTGTTTTACTGATTCTGGCTTTTGTCTCCCTCTTCGTTGGAGTGGGTGACCTATCCGCTTCCCTTATTACCGTCAGCCGTGTACCCCGTACAGCCGCACTGATTCTGGCCGGGGTGGGGATGAGTATCTCCGGTGTCATCATGCAGCAGATGACACAGAACAAGTTTGTGTCGCCCACTACCGCCGGCACACTCGAAGCCGCGAAAATGGGACTGCTGATCTTTCTGATCTTTACGCCGGGAGCCGGCATGACACTTAAAATGTTGTCGGCCTTCCTCTTTACCTTCCTGTCCAGCACGGTTTTTTTGGCAATTGTGCGAAAGATACGGCACCGGAATGTGATATTTGTACCCCTTGTGGGACTTATGTTTGGAGGAATTATCGGGTCGATATCTACCTTCTTCGCGGTACAGCTGAATATTGTACAGGACACCAACGCCTGGCTGATGGGCGACTTTTCGGGAATCCTGCAGGGACGCTACGAACTGATTTATCTCACGTTGCCGGCAATCCTGATCACTTACCTCTATGCAAACAAGTTCACCCTGGTTGGGATGGGAGAAGATTTTTCCCGGAACCTGGGGTTAAACTACAGCGCCATTATGAATATTGGTCTGTTTTGTGTCTCACTTACGGTGAGCTCCGTGGTGATTACAGCCGGAGCTATTCCCTTTTTGGGACTAATTGTACCCAATGTGGTGAGCATGATTTTTGGGGATAATTTAAAGAAGACATTGCCCCTGGTGGCTTTGTCTGGTGCCATCTTTCTTTTGGTATGTGATGTCATCGGCAGAGTGGTAATCTATCCATATGAGGTGCCGATTGGCGTGACCGTTAGCATCATCGGATCCGTTCTGTTTCTTTTTTTGTTATTATGGAAAAAAAGATAAACATCAGAAGAAATTTATGGATCGCATTGTTGCTGATGATAGTCAGTGGTGCGCTATTCCTATTCTACAACCTGGGAAACAGCTGGGAGTTTGCGCTCCGGCTTCGGGGGCTCAAGGTGGTGGCCATCCTGGTTGTAGCCGCCTGTGTGGCTTTCTCCTCGGTCGCTTTTCAGACGCTCACCAACAATCGGATACTCACACCTTCCATCATGGGTTTCGAGTCGCTCTACCTGCTGATACAAACGTTGATTGTCTACATGTACAGCGACCAGACCTACCGTGTGTTGAGCAGCATCGACAACTTTATGGTCTCTGTCGCCGGAATGATTGGATTTTCTTTTCTACTTTATCTACTGATTTACAAAAAGGGAAAAGATAATCTCTATCTGCTTTTGCTGGTTGGAATTATATTGGGTACGCTCTTCTCCAGTCTCAGTTCCTTTATGCAGTTGCTGATTGACCCGAACGACTTTTTCATTGTGCAGGGGAAGATGTTTGCCACCTTCAACAAGATAAACAACAAGCTGCTCTGGCCCTCCCTGGTTGTGATGACAGCCACGCTAATCATCGGATTCAGGATGACCAGATATCTGGATGTACTGGCGCTGGGCAGGGATCAGGCAATCAATCTGGGAATGAATTATAATCGGGTGGTAAAGATCTTTCTAGTGATGATCGCGGTGTTGGTTTCTGTGTCTACTGCGTTGGTAGGACCGATTACATTTTTGGGGCTACTGGTCACAAACCTCACCTATGAGTTGTTCAGAACACATAAACACTACCTGTTGATTATAGCTTGTATCATGGTGTCGGCCACCTCATTGCTGATCGGACAGTTTTTTATGGAGCAGGTATTCAATCTCTCCATCCCGCTGAGCGCGATCATCAATATTGTGGGTGGATTCTATTTTATCTACTTACTTTTAAGGGTAAAAAAATTATGATTGAAGTTCAGGAAATTACCAAGCAATATGGGGAAAAGGTTGTGCTCGACAAGGTGGGACTGCAGTTTCAAAAGGGAAAGGTTACCTCACTGATCGGCAGCAACGGCGCCGGCAAGAGCACCCTACTTTCCGTTATCAGCCGTTTACTCTCGCAAGACGAGGGAGTAGTGATGGTGGATGAGAAGAATGTCACAGAGTATAAGAACCGGATACTGGCACAGCGGCTCTCCATTTTAAAACAGTCGAACCATGTCCGGTTGAAACTGACGGTGCGTGAACTGGTCTCCTTCGGCAGGTTTCCCTATTCACAGGACAAGCTGACCAAAGAGGACGTAAAGAAGGTGGACAGGGCAATCGATTTCCTTAATCTGAGATCGATTGAGCATGCCTTTATCGATGAACTAAGCGGGGGACAGAAGCAGCGTGCTTATATGGCGATGGTGGTCGCCCAGGATACGGAGTACATATTACTGGATGAACCGCTGAACAACCTCGATATGAAACATTCGGTGCAGACCATGAAATTGATGCGTCAGCTGGCCGACGAATTGGGAAAGACCATCATCGTCGTGCTGCATGACATTAATTTCGCGTCACACTATTCCGACTATATAGTCGCCTTGAAAGATGGGAAGGTGGTCTATTACGATACCACCGACAACATCATCCGTGAGGATGTACTCAAAGATGTATTTGATGTTCGGGTGAAAATATGTGAGTTTGACAATAAAAGGATTTGTAATTATTTCTGAGATACAGCAATCAGCTTTTTGGGGGAATTGATTCCATATTCAATGCTCTGGAAAATTAGTATTTAGCGCTCAGCTTTTTTAATGGAGTTTGGTGTCAGATTTGTGGTTTTGGATTAAGGTTAAGAATTTAGTCATATAATTTCAATACAATAAAAGATAATTTCAGTATGAACAAGAATAGTTTATTTGTGGGGCTTACGATGCTCCTTGCTTTTATGATGTTTCTCAGCGCATGCGGAGGTAATCAAAAAAAGAGTAGAGCCGGAGAGGGTAATGAAACCGTAACAATCACCCATACACTGGGTGCAGGAGAAGTAACGAAAAACCCGAAAAGGGTGGTAGTGCTCGATTTCTCTGCCCTGGAAAATCTCGATTATCTTGGGATAAAACCGGTGGCGGTGCCAAAAACCAGTATGCCATCCCATCTGCGTAAGTACAAGGATGACGCTTCTATTGTGGATGTGGGAAGCGTGGTAGAGGTTAATCTGGAGAAAATAAACGAGGCACGGCCCGATCTGATCATCATGGGCAACAGGCTGGTCGATTTCTACGATCAACTCGCTGCCATTGCACCGGTGATATATCCCACGGTCGTGGATGCAGGCGATTTTATGCATGCCTTTGAAAAGAACCTCGATGATCTGGCGCTACTCTTCGATAAGCAGGCAGAGGTAGAAAAGGCAAAAGCCGATATCCGGTCGAAAGCGGAGAAGGTAAAAATGCGTACTGCTGCCTCTGAGCAGAAGGCGTTGATCCTATTACACAATCGTGGTCGCTTCAGTGCCTATGGCAGTGGATCGCGTTTTGGTATCGTACACGATATGTTGGGCGTTAAGGAAGCGGCTGTAGGTCTGGATACGCACCGCCATGGCAATCCTGTTTCGAGTGAGTTTGTGCAGAAAACTAATCCCGATGTCATCTTTATCATAGATCGAAGTCGGGTGGTAGACAACGAGATTACCAATAAAGAAGAGATTGAAAACAGCCTGATCAAACAGACCAACGCATCAAAAAACGGGAAGATCTACTACCTCAACCCCGAGATGTGGTATCTAGCCGGAGGAGGCATCACCTCCGTTAGCGTAATGATTGATGAGGTATCACAAGCATTTTAAATTGTTATCTTTGTCTCATCTAACTGAAAATTATGAGACTAAAAATAACGCTGATTTTATGTGCGGGCGCCCTGTTGCTTTCTGCCCAACAAAAGCCGTCGCAGCAATGGCTTGATCAGAAATTTTCAATGTTTATTCACTTTGGCCTCTATTCCGTCTACGGCGGCGTATATGAAGGAAAACCTGTTACACGTGGTTATAGTGAACAGATTCAGTCGTTCGCTGGCATCTTCAGCGACTGGTATGCTCGGACGGCAAAAGAATTCAACCCGGTACAATGGAACCCCGATAGCATTGTGTCGCTCGCGAAAGAAGCAGGCATGCAATCGATCGTCTTTACTTCGAAGCACCACGACGGGTTTTGCATGTATCACTCCGATTATACCGATTTCAATATTGTGGATGCCACACCCTATGGCAAAGACATGATGAAAGAACTTGCTCAGGCCTGTAAAAGAGGCGGAATAGGCTTTGGGGTCTATTTCTCGCTGATCGATTGGCATTATCCACAGGCTTATCCAATCTCCAGTCACAATGCCGATCCGTTGACGCCGGAACATTATGCCTATAACCTGAACCAGGTGGAGGAGATCATGACCGGTTACGGCGATATCACTGAGATATGGTTCGACATGGGATCACTGACCCCCGAACAGAGCAAAGGACTGTATGAACTGGTGAACCGACTGCAACCGCAATGTATGGTCAGCGGCAGGCTGGGAAACGACTATGTGGATTTTGCGGTGATGGCTGACAATGAATACCCCGATTATAAGCTGGGAGTTCCCTGGCAGACAGCCGCTTCCATGTTCGATGAAACCTGGGGCTATCGCTCCTGGCAGGAGCGGGGAAGTGTAAAAGAGAAAGTAAACGAAAAGATTGCCAGCCTAATCAGGGTGGTGGGTGCTGGTGGTCACTACCTGCTCAATATCGGTCCCCGGGGCGACGGATCGGTGGTGGAATTTGAAAGGGAGGTACTTAGTGATATCGGTGAATGGTTGAAATACAATCCGTTGGGTCAATCTTCATCCTGGAAAGAGGATCCTGCGAAGACACCCTATCTGCACAAGACTGTTTCACCTCCGTTCATCAAAAAGGGTCGGTTATCATTGCAAAACGCCATGCCATTACACGGTCATTCCAGTCTCAACTATTACGCAGGATACAAGAGTGTCATTGGTTACGACTGGTTGTTTTCTGCCCGTAAACGGAAGGTTATCCCCGAAATATTTTTTACCGACAACGAAAGAGGTAGAAAGATAGTGCTGGAGATTGATGGAAAAAGACTTCCGGTGACACTTTCGGCGGATTCTTTTGAAACAGAAAAACTCCCTGTAAACACGGTTATCTGGGGGCCTGCTTTTCGGAAAGCGGGTCGAGGGGTCTTCGGAAATGTGGAAGAAGAAGGGATGCTCCCTGTCGATCTGGACAAATTGAATACAAAGTGGACGGCTCTGCCTGATTTCCAGCCGGGTATTGTCTATACCGAGAAGATTGAGCCGCGTGAAAGTGTAATTTTCCTATATGAGATATCCTCGTCACGCGAACAGACTGCTGCCGTGGAGATCAGCAGCGGCAATGGTGTCTATATCCTGCTTAACGGAGAGTACCTCACGGCACATCTTTCGCCGAAGAGAATCAGTACACAAAAAGAACTGTTGTTACTGCCTTTGAAGAAAGGGCCGAATCAGTTGATAGTCAAATATTACAACGGTTTCGATGAGATGTTCACTTATGGTGTGAACCCCCTGTCTTCGTGGAAAATCTATTCGCAGAAGCTGGATCCTGTGACAGTTGAAAAAAAGGATGATCATGCTGTTTCGCTACGTGCCGGTGATGCATCCTCCCATGTTTCACCCATGCGGCTGCATAACCTGCAGGTAGAGATACACTAACCTGTTTACACTTGTTAGTTTTCACAATTTTATTTTTTGTATCTCTTTGTGTATCTTTGCACCCTAAAATCACAGCATAACGGCTTCCTGAATGTCTATGAAGGAGCCATGCAATAAACTGACTGTCAATGAAACCACTTTTTATACATTATCCAAAGTGTAGCACTTGCCGCAAGGCGGCCAAATGGCTGGAAGTTCACGGAGTTGAGGTTTCGGCAAGGCACATTGTAGAGGAGAATCCCAAAAAAGAAGAACTCTCCGAATGGATCAATAAGAGTGGCCTGCCCATCAGCCGTTTTTTCAATTCTTCCGGCATGATATACAAGGACCAGAACTTGAAAGAGAAGGTAAAGAGTGCATCCGATAATGAACTGCTCGATCTGTTGGCCTCAAATGGAATGGTGGTGAAAAGACCCATCGTTGTGGCAGATGACTTTGTGCTGGTAGGTTTCAACGAGAAAGAGTGGATGGAGAAGCTTGGCTGATCGTCAGCAGTCGAGGTTATCGTGGAGTAATTGATTTAAACAGAATCGAATGAAAATTGCCCATATTGAATTTCCGGAAAGGCCGGTATTTCTTGCCCCGATGGAAGATGTGACTGATATTGGTTTCAGGCTGCTTTGCAGGCAGTTCGGGGCCGATATGGTCTATACTGAATTCATTTCCAGCGATGCTCTTATTCGCGATATCAAAAAGACTAAGCGGAAAATATTTTTTAGTGAGGAGGAGCGCCCTATCGGCACTCAGATATATGGCAGTGATCCCGATGCGATGGTAGAAGCTGCCAGAATCTGTGAAGAGGCCGATCCCGATCTGATCGACATCAACTTCGGATGCCCTGTGAGGAAAATAGCCGGCAAGGGAGCGGGGTCTGGCATGATGCGTACGCCCGATGTGATGCTGGATATTACCCGGAAAGTGGTAAAAGCGGTGAAGAAGCCGGTGACAGTGAAGACCCGACTGGGATGGGACGATAACTCGAAGATCATCGTGGAGCTGGCTGAGCAGCTACAGGATTGTGGTATTGCAGCACTTACCCTGCATGGTCGCACCCGCGCACAGATGTATAAAGGGGAAGCCGACTGGTCACTGATTGGAGCTGTGAAGAACAATCCCCGGATGCATATCCCCATCATTGGCAACGGTGATGTAACCACCCCTGAGATGACAAAACAACGGTTTGAAGAGACAGGAGTGGATGCAGTAATGATTGGTCGCGGCAGCATTGGGCAGCCCTGGATATTCCGGGAGGTGAAACATTTTTTGGAAACCGGAAAGCATGCCCCGAAGGAATCGTTTGGCTGGTATCTCGACGTATTAAAAAAACAGGTACAGGAAAGCGTAAATCGGCTGGACGAAGTACGTGGCATCCTGCATATGCGTCGTCATATAGCGGCTACACCCCTTTTTAAGGGTATACCTGATTTCAAACCGACCCGCATTGCCATGTTGAAGGCGGCGTCAATCGAGGAATTGTTTGCCATAATGGACAGTGTGGAAAATGCTGTTTTTTCTCCGGCCGAACCGTAGAATACGGTTTAACTATGGCATCAATTTTTATTTTTATGCTATCTTTGTTTGCTGGGTAAAAGGGAATGAAAATTAACACCAAAATACGATACGGGCTAAGGACAATGATTGAGATTGCCGATTGTCAGAGTTCTGAAGGTATCCTTCAAAAAGATATCTCGCAGAATCAACAGATCTCGGTCAAATATCTCGATTATATTATCAGTGCTCTTAAACTGAAGGGACTGATAAGAAATGTAGGTGGAAGAGGAAGCGGTTACGTACTCGCCCGGCCCGCTGAGCAGATTACCATGCTGGATATTTATACGGCATTTGAATCTATTCTCGTGGTACAATGTATTTCAGATGAATCTTTTTGCGAACGATCAACGCTGTGTTGCAAAGCAAATCTTTACTGGAAACTTTTTCACAAGCAATTTGTTGAAATGCTTGCTGGTAGGAATCTGGAACAGATTATGCAGGAAACGAAAGAAGATTGTGCATTGTGTGATTAGTTTTTTTTTGTACGCAATCCTATTAAAACTATAGTATAGATATTTTGTTATAGTTAGTAGTTTGACTAACTTACAATATGAAGGGGAGTTTGATTGAATATGTACCAAACCGGATCATTCTTTCCATTTTTCATGTAGCATAAGCTATAATCCCAGCAAAAATATAGGAATACTAAGATTATTAATAAACTATTTACATTTAATTATGAAAACGATTTTATTGAACAGACGAACTGCATTGGTGCTCATGTGCATGTTTTTCACGGCAGGCATGCTGGTTCATGCCCAAACTCTTGCCATCAAATCTTCTACGGTAACCATTAATGGAGAGACAAATGTGAATCACGATTTTGCAATAAAAGCGACCGAGGTGAACGGCAAAATGACCGTGGCCAACAATCGTCCACAGACACTGACAGTGGAAATACCCGTCCGCTCTCTAATCAGCGGAGAAAAGCTGATGGACAAGAAGACACACGAAGCATTTAATGAGCCGAAGAACCCGAAAATCCTTTTTCAGATGACCGAATTAAAGTCTGTTCAGGTGAACGGTGATCAAATCGCTGTGACAGTCACAGGGGATCTTTCGCTGAAGGGAGCCACCAATAAAGTAACGCTAAAAGCAGATGGAAAAGAAGTGAGCCCCGGTGTATATACATTTCAGGGAGCGTTACCTATAAAGATGAGCGACTATGGGATGAAAGCACCCACTGCCATGCTGGGTACCATGAAAACAAAAGACCAGGTAACAGTGAATTATAAGGTGACTTTTGAAGGAGCAGTGATTGATTTTAATTCAACAGCATATACACAGAACAACTGATTATTTACCATATAACAAAGAATGAACGAAATGAAAAAAAGAAGTCTCCTTACGATAGTCGCAATTCTAACAGCTTGTGTTGCGTTTGCTCAATTACGTCCTACGAACAAGGATGGTATCAACGTTTTTGAAACACCGAAAACAGATACAGAATTTGATGGATTGAAAGTGAAGATCGGCGGTGCACTGACACTCCCTTATTCCGCACTCGATCATAGCAACGCACATGGAGAATATGTGAGTGACAATCCGCTGACTTTGGTTCCACTGACGAATAACTTCGGTCTGCCGCAAGCCAACCTGTTTATCAAATCAAATCTATCTGATGGGATTTACCTGAATTTTGAGCTTTACCTGGCTTCTCGACATCACAATGAAACCTGGGTAAAAGGCGGTTTCCTCCAAATGGAGAAACTACCGTTTCTGCCCTGGGATTTTGTCGACGAACTCATGGAGATTACCACCATTAAAGTTGGGCAGTTTGATGTGAACTATGGTGATGCACATTTCCGTCGTTCCGACGGTGGCCTTACCTTCTACAATCCATTTATGGAAAACCATATCATGGATGAGTTTGCTACCGAAATAGGCGCAGAGGTTGATCTGCATCTGGGGAATTTCACCGTGGTGGGAGCTATTACCAACGGGCAGCTCAATCCCACGATGCAAAAGATCGATACGACCGAAGCCACTAACAGGTACTCAAACGGGAAAATGAATCCTGCATTGATTGGAAAACTGGCTTACGACAAGCAGTTCAACGATCAGTTTCGTCTTCGTTTGAGTGGTTCCGCATATTATACTGCCGGTTCATACAAGAACACGCTTTTCGGGGGAGATCGTACCGGTTCTAATTATTACGGGGTGATGTATCACGTTGCGCCAAGCAGTTCAACTTTCACAAACGGGCGATTTAATCCTGGGTTTGGCGATAAGGTGAAAGCCGTGATGGGGAACTTGTTTTTGAAATATTCACCGGTAAATGGAGTTTCGTTCGAATCGTTTACGACACTTGAACAGGTAAAGGGACGCAGTGCCAGCGAGAGAGAACTGAGGGATGCCAATCAGTTTGTTACCGACCTGGTTGTACGTTTCGGTGCCGATGAACAATTCTATATAGGTGGCCGATACAATGTGTTGAAAGCCGATATGGCAGCAGTTGGAAGTACGCCGGCTTATAAAGCTGACATCAGCCGCACTGCCGTTGCAGCTGGCTGGTATATGACAAAAAATGTCATGGCCAAAGTGGAGTACGTGAAACAAAATTATGATGATTTCCCAAGCAACAGCATCTACTCGGATGCTCAATTCGACGGATTGACGCTGGCCGGGTCCATCGCATTTTAAACAGTTTTTCATCAAATGAACCAAGCCGGTAATCAATACCGGTTTGGTTATCATCTTTCAGGTCGGAAAAATGAACAGATTTATATCCATACTCACTATTTGTCTCCTGACATCGGTCGGGACATTTGCTCAATTAAACTCCTATCCGCTCGTTGTGGATGTGAAGGAGAAAAGTATGCTTACCATTCAGGGAAAAAGCAATGTAGTCGATTTTAAACTTGATCAGCCAGGAGAGAAGTTTATCCAAAAAAAAATGTACATCACTGCATTCCGAAGAGATGGAAAGCTTTATTTGAGCGAAACAAACCTGGAGATTCCGGTAAAAAAATTTATGTCTGGCAACAAGATGGCACTGAGGGATTTTCATAAACTGGTTAAGTCGGATGAATATCCTGTCATGCACATCGAACTCGATCATGTCAGGCTGTCGGATGAGCCTTTGGACGACACTGTTGATGCACTGATCGACGTCACCATCACTGGTGTTACGCGCCGGTATACTTTTCCTGTTAAGGCAGAGAAAAACGGGAGTAATTTCACGTTCGATATAAAAAAGTCAATCAATATTCGCGACTTTAACCTGACCCCGCCTGTGCACATGATGGGGATGCTGAAAGTGGATGAATGGATCACCATCAATCTCTTCATGGAGTGTGACATTCTGCCTGTCGACCAGGCTGAGTTGATCCGGTAAATGGGGGCGTGAGAAAAAGGGAGTCATTTAAACTTTGTTGACAATTTTTTGTCTTACTGTATGTAAGCAAAAAAATCCATAACAAAATGAAAAGAAACATCTTGTTAATTACAATGATTCTGGCTTTTATCTCTTCTTCTTTCTCACAAACTTCAATTACTGAAAGAGTATTTCAGGAAAGTGTGGAGAATAAAGTAGAAAAAATGCAGCAATTGATTGGTTTTGATAACCAGACGGCTCAACTAATCAAGGAAATAGAGCTGAATTTTTTGCTGGAGGTAAATAAAGCCGAGCATTGCCTCTGGTGTAGAAAGCAGAAGCGTATCGGAAAGCTAAAAATAGCACGCGACGAACAATTGCAAAAGATTCTCCCGCGCGATCAATATATCAAATATAACGCAATTGAAAATGATTTGCTGAATGAGCACAATCGGCTATGGCTGGAATAGATATTATCTGTTCTTTTCAATAGGGGGAAGCAATTCCGGATTATCAACGATCACACCCTCCCGGTAAATTGACTCCGTGATGGAGTATAGCTCTGCTTCCGTAAATTGTGGGCTCAATGCATTTTTGTTCCTCGACAAAGATGAAGAAACCTCATATGGTTTGCCCGTAATCAACGATATTGCTTTCGCAAAAAGGTAATCATTTGTATCTCCAATCGGTTTCCATGTTTCCGTATTATATTCCTGAGTCTGTATAGGGTAGTCGGGAACCAATCCATCTGTGGCTATAAAGTCTTTGTTGTTTTTATCGGTATATCTACCCACAATAGGTTGCATGGCCCAATTTTTCAATCTGTTTTTCTCCTCAGTATTGAGGCTTGATTCTTTGTACACAGGCTGAACTCTACCTCCATAACTGTTATATGGATGTATGGTCCATGAAGCAGTATATTTTCCGCTTGTTGTTTCTCCAATATGTTCAACCTGCATGAAAGGTTCCAGGCAGAAAGTGAGCAATTCTGAAGCCGATGCTGAACTACTGGTCGCGATTACGTAAATCTTGCTTAAATTGAGATTGGCACTGACCGGATCTGAGAACTTGGTTACATCATAATCGCCCAGGTAATCATTCCTGTCCCATTTGTTGTTGTCGAAAGCTGCATTTACATAGGTGTTGTAGCTCATGATAGAGAATACCTCTTTATTTCTTACAGCTGTTTCTGGGGCAATTAGCGAAGCCAGGTAATTTGCTGCAGAGATTCCACCTCCTGGGTTATAGCGTAAATCAAGGACCAAATCTGTGATCCCTTCTGTTTTAAAATTTGAGAAGACCCGATGAAGGCTTTCGTTGTAATTTTCGATGAAATTGGTATAGAAAAGATACCCTATTTTTTTACCTTCAATTTCATATACTTTGGAATAAAGGACAGGATCTGTGTAGATTTTGGCAGGAGTAATTTTTACTTCTCTGCTATTTTGAAAATTCTGGTCCAATACAGTGAATGTAGTTTCTGCATTGGCTCCATACATTTTCATGTAGTTATTGAGTGTAATTGTTTGCCCGTTTATTTTGACGATTACCTCTCCTCTCTTCAATCCGGCTGCAGCTGCAGGAGTCCCAGGAAACACATATCGAACAAAACCCAAGAGTGTTGAATAACTTTCATCTGTCCAAAGAACTAACGGTTGGAATCCAAATGCATCAGTTGATTCTCCCTCGAAATCAGCCATCAATGCATCCACATCATCTGTAATCCAGGACCAGCCATTTTTGGTATCGATATTGTGAAGAATACTGTAAAAATATTTTTCCGGATTGAAATTGGCGACAGTCGGTTTTTTGTTTTTTACATCATCGGCCCACAAATAATAGTTGGACATGCCATCATATACAAATTGCGAGACCATGTTCACCTCTTTGGTGATGGTGGCATTCCCAGACAAGGTGGCATCTGTGAAATACACCACGGTGCCGTCAGGCAATGTTGTAAGAGCTGTGGATGGCTCAACAGTATCATCAATTACGGCTTTTACTGTTTCGCTTTGTCCGCTGCTGTAGAGTAAAGTGAATGTTTGGGTTGTATGGTTATATGTGGCCGACTCAAGGCTCCCTTTTTCGGTGATGGGATCATCTTGGTCCTTGCATGCATAAGAAACGGTAAGGAGTATGGAAAACGCAAAAAAGTAGAATAAAATTTTTTTCATCCTGTTTATTAATAAAGTTGTATCAGTCTGACTGCGAAAGTATCAATTAATTTAATCCTGTGCGGAAAATATCAGAATTTTAACTCTCCACCGCTTTGACGTACGATGACTGGTTCATCGGAAGTGCAGTCCACCACGGTAGATCCTTCTGTTCCGCCGATTCCTCCGTCGATTACCAGGTCGGCGATTTCACCCCATTTTTCATGGATGAGTTCCGGATCGGTGCTATATTCCATCTCTTCATCCTCATTTTTTAATGAGGAATTCAAGACCGGGTTTCCCAGTTGTGCAACAATTTCGCGGATGGTGTTATTGGCGGGCACCCGAATGCCCACAGTCTTCTTGTTCTTGTATATTTTGGGAAGCGAGGAGGTGGTGGGTAATATAAATGTAAAGGGACCGGGAAGGTTCCTTTTCATCAGTTTAAACATGGGTGTACTGATTTTTGCATACTCACTCACCACGCTCAGATCGTTGCAGATGATCGAGAGATTACTTTTTTGTGGATTGATTCCTTTCAGGGCGCATATCTTTTCCACGGCCCTTACATTCAGTGCATCACAGCCGATACCGTATAACGTATCGGTGGGGTAGATCACGATGCCGCCCTCGCGCAATATGGCGACGACCTTCTCAATCTCACGCGGTTGAGGATTCTCATTGTATATCTTTATCAGCATAGCACACAAATGTAGTGAAAGCCGAGAAAAACGCCAAACTAGTTTGGCGTTTTCTGAAAGGTACTCGCTATGACTGACTTGTATATAAAAAAAGCTTCAATCGGCCGATTGAAGCTTTTTTATCGGTTTTATTTACGCTGATTTATCCGTAAATTTCGTTGCCATTTTCATCTTTGTTTTCATCGAGCCCGTTGCTGTATTGCTTCATGGCTCGCAAACTCATGCCCATGCTCGAGAAGCCACCATCGTTGTACAGATTTTGCATGGTGATCTTGCGGGTAAGATCGGAAAACATCACAATGCAGTAATCGGCTGCATCATCGGCATTTGCATTACCAAGTGGAGCCATACGTTCTGAGAAATCCATCAAGTCGGTCATCCCTTTTACGCCGCTACCTGCAGTGGTCATGGTGGGCGACTGCGAGATGGTATTCACGCGCACACCTTTGTCGCGTCCGTAGATGTACCCAAAGCTGCGGGTAATGGATTCCAACAGTGATTTGGCATCCGCCATGTCGTTGTATCCGTAAAATACACGTTGTGCCGCCACATAAGTGAGTGCCAGCAAGGAACCACCACGTTCAATGGCATCGAGCTTGCGGGCAACCTGTAACATTTTATGAAAAGAGATGGCAGAGATGTCGAGGGTTTTCATCAACATGTCGTAATCCAGGTCATCATAGGTTCTTTTTTTGCGCACATTGGGTGACATCCCTATAGAATGGAGCACGAAGTCGATTTTTCCACCCAGAATCTCCATCGATTTGGTGAAAACCATCTCCAGATCTTCTACATTGGTTGCATCGGCCGGCAGTATCTCGGCGTTGAGTTTCTCACCCAGTTGGGAGGTATCGCCCATGCGAACGGCAACAGGCGTGTTCGATAACGTGATAATGGCACCTTCTTCCACAGCCCTTTCGGCTACCTTCCAGGCAATGGACATTTCGTTCAATGCACCGAAAATAATTCCTCTTTTTCCTTTTAATAAATTGTGATTCATAATTTTATTCATTTAGATCAGCAGACAAAAGAATTTTGTCCTGGTTCACTGTGATCTTTCTTTATTAAAAAACTGCGCAAATTTACAAAAAATGTGCAATAGTTAAACAGTTCAACACAAAATATGTTCTCCTTGATCCTGTTTTTCGTGTCGATGATTCTTTGGAAGATGAATATAATGCTTTCGTCCGGCCTTCTATTTTATCAATTTTTATACACGCATTTTGAACATTTAATGGCATGATTGTTTTAATAAGAGGTTTACATATGATGACAATAACGTTTATTTATCACAGTTGCTATCTGATAGAATTCGACGGATTTTCCGTGATTTTCGACTATTACAGGGATGTACCCCGTGGGGATGGTTCAAATTGGGTGAAAGATTACCTGCTCAATAAAGAAGAGGATTTGTATGTACTTTGTTCTCATTCACATTCCGATCATTTCAATCCCGATATATTGAACTGGAAACAACGAAAAGAGAATATCACCTATATATTTTCCGACGAGCTGAAAAAGAGTGGAGCAACCGATGCCAATGCGCATTATTTAAAAAAAGAAGATGTTTTCGCTGATCATCGGCTTAAAATAAAAGCTTTCGGATCTACCGACATAGGATGTTCCTTTTTACTTTCTTGTAACGACCGATTGTTTTTTCATGCGGGAGACCTCAATAACTGGCATTGGAATGAAGAGGTGGGTAAGGCAGAGGCTCTGACATACGAGAATAATTTCCTTTGTGAGTTGGAATTGCTCGCGGAGGATGTAGACCATCTCTATCTGGCCATGTTCCCGGTAGATCCTCGCTTGGGAAATGATTACATGCGCGGAGCGGAGCAGTTTGTATCGCGCATAGAAACTACTTATTTTTTACCGATGCATTTCAAGGAAGCGTATGAGAAGGCCAATTGCTTCGCGGGAATAGCTGCTCAGTATGGTTGTAGGTATCTGTCAGTAAATAAGTCGGGGCAAACGTTTTTGCTGGAATAATATAATGAAAGAGGGTATGAAAGAGGTGGATAGTACGGCTATTGCAGATGTCATGTGCGAAGAAGGAAAGACCCTCACTCAAAACGAATAACGAATACAATAACAAATACAATAACGAATGACAATGGAAATAAAGGCAAGGTTCGACCACTATAATATCAATGTGCTGGATTTGGAAAAAAGTATTACATTTTACAACAAGGCGTTGGGTTTGAAAGAGGTGCGAAGAAAAGAAGCATCTAACGGATCATACATCTTGGTTTTTCTGGGAGATGGGATAACTGGATTCACACTTGAACTGACCTGGCTCAGAGACTGGGAACGACCCTATAATATGGGGGACAACGAACAACATCTTTGTTTGCGTGCCGAAGGGGACTACGACGAGATAAGAGCTTTCCACAAGGAGATGGATGTTGTTTGTTACGAAAATAAAGAGATGGGGCTTTATTTTATTATCGACCCCGACGGATATTGGATAGAAATATTACCTTTGAAGAAATAATCGATTAAGAAATGGATTTTTTCAATTATAACAGGCGACCCACCATTGATGTGCATATGGGCAACATCACAATGGGAGGCAATCATCCCGTGGTGATACAGACAATGACCAGCACCAATACACTCGACACGGAAGCCAGTGTGGCACAGTGTGAACGCATCATCGCCTCCGGCGCAGACCTGATCCGTCTGACCACACAGGGAGTGCGCGAAGCAAATAACTTGCGGGAGATTCAACGGCAGCTGAGAGAAAAAGGCTACACAACGCCTTTATCGGCCGATATTCATTTCAATCCGCGAGCAGCAGAAGTGGCGGCTACCTTCGCCGAAAAAGTGAGGATTAACCCGGGTAATTATGTGGACAAGCAGAAAACTTTTGCGGAGTTGGAATATACCGAAGAGGAGTATGCTGCGGAACTGGAGAAAATTCGTGCCAAGGTGGTCACCTTTCTTCAGATTTGCAAAGAACACGGCACTGCCGTGCGCATCGGGGTGAACCACGGATCGTTGTCCGATCGTATCATGTCGCGCTACGGGGATACACCCGAGGGAATGGTGGAATCCTGTATGGAGTATTTGCGCATTGCAGTGGATGAAGGATTTACCGATATTGTGATATCCATGAAGGCTTCCAACACGCTGCTGATGACCAAGGCGGTACGCCTGCTGGTGGACACGATGGATAAAGAGGGAATTCATTTTCCACTTCACTTGGGAGTGACCGAAGCAGGCAATGGTGAAGACGGAAGAATGAAGTCGGCTGTCGGCATTGGAGCATTGCTCAGTGACGGCATGGGAGATACCATTCGGGTTTCACTGAGTGAAGATCCGGAAGCGGAAGTGCCAGTCGCCCGCAAACTGGTGGACTATGTGATGCAACGTCAGAATCATTCCCCCATTGAAGGACAGCAGTTTTCGGGTTTTTCTCCTTTCTCCACCGACCGGCGCGAAACGAATACCGTGTGGAACATTGGCGGTGATTTTCTACCGGTGGTCATCTCTGACAGGAGTCGGATCGATGACATGGATATTAACCCACATTTTATTCCGGATTATATATACACGGGAAGTCGGGTTCCCGATAATTTCCCGAAAGGGATGAAATCAGTTGTTGATTTCGCCCAATGGGAGGAGAGAATAGATCATTATCCCCTCTTTACAATCGATGAGATCGGCAGCATGAAAGCATGTCCGGCTCAGGTGAAGTTTCTCCGTCTTTCCTATCCGCAACTGACGGATGAGGTGATTGCCCTCCTGAAGGAAATACCCAGGGTGGTGGTTATACTCACAACAGCACATCAGAACGGAGTAGGAGAGCAACGGGCGTTCTTCCACGCTTTACTGAACGCTGACTGCCGTGTTCCGGTGGTGCTGCAGCGAAGTTATGCAGAGAATGAACCGGAAGATATTCAGCTTAAAGGTGGAGTGGATTTCGGGACAGTGCTTCTGGACGGATTTGGGAACGGGATCATGCTGAGTAATGAAGGAAAAATCAACATCACCGATCTCGATGCCTATGCCTTCGGAATCCTGCAGGCAGCCCGTGTGCGTACCAGTAAAACAGAGTTTATCTCCTGTCCCAGCTGCGGAAGAACACTGTTCGATCTGCAAACTACCGTTGCGCTTGTACAGAAACATTTTTCCCACCTTAAACATCTGAAGATTGGAGTGATGGGTTGTATTGTAAATGGCGTGGGAGAGATGGCCGATGCCGATTATGGCTACGTGGGCGCCGAACACGGGAAAATATCCCTTTATCGGAAAAAACAACTCGTGGAAAAGAATATCCCTCAGGCTGAAGCTGTGCAGCATCTAATTCAACTGATCAAAGATCACGGCGACTGGATAGAGCCGGAGATTAATTAGCATGAAAAAGGCAGCGAGCAGCTGCCTTTTTTCTATTATTTATTCACGGTAAGGTGCACTGGCGTGGGGTTTACAAGATTGTCACTTACCGGACAACGCTGTTCAACCACTTTTATCCATTGCTCCAGTGTGTCGGCATCGGCATCCGTATCTGGGATGATTTCCACATCAATCTGTTTGTATCCTGCTCTTTCGGTAGTGGCCATACCCAGATGTTTGTCCGGGTCAAGTACCCCTGACAGATTTATTTTAACACCCCTCAGCGTGAAATTCAACTCTTTGGCCACAATGTGGCACATGACATTCAAACAGCCTGATAGGGCGATCAAGGTATATTCAACCGGATTCGGGCCGTCGTTGGTACCGTTCAGCTCTTCGGGTTCATCAATAATTGCTTCAAAACCTCTTGCCTTCGCAATGGTTTTGGTTGGGCTCTCGCTGTGCGCTTTTACGCGAAAAGTAATGTCAGACATAAATATACTATTAAAATAATTAGAGCTTGAAACTCATTCAAATTTCCTTGTGAAACTTGTGTGTTTATTTGTGTAACAAAGGTAAAAGTCCTGTTTTGATGCTGAAATACCACATTTGTGGTATTTTTCACAGACCGACCGTGATATATCACTAAATTTTCATCTGCGTGAAAAGGATCCCACCATCCGTACGATGATGAAACAAGAAGTGCTGTTTCCACACCGTCAACATACCGCGGCTCAATATTTACAGGAAACCATTGGTGATTTAAAGGGAATCATTTGGATTTTTCCCAAAAAAACAGTAATATTGCACCCGCTTTTGGTTACAGCTGACCAAAAAACAAAGGTCCCATAGCTCAGTCGGTTAGAGCACCTGACTCATAATCAGGGAGTCCTTGGTTCAAGCCCAAGTGGGACCACGTAGCAGAGAAAGGTTTTATGCGATAAGCATAAAACCTTTCTTATCTTTTATTGAAACACTTGGCTTTTTATATTTCCATCGGTACCGTTTGCTCTCATATCAATAGCCTATACCGTAAAAACTCGTCGTCAATTTCCAATATGCTCCCAATATGCTCCTAATATGCTCCTAATATGGCCCAAATCTGTAGGGGTGATATCAGCCATTATAGAAAGGCTTGTTTTGAGTTCAGGAACAGTTAAAGCGAATATTTTATCGTAAATTAGTATAGCTTAAATTATAAAACTGTTATATTTGCAAAAATTGCAATCTTGCAACAGTTTCAGTAATATATTCCCATGTATTTGTTGAAGCAAAACTGAAACAATTTTTGAATAAGAATAAAAGAAACGTTATGTGAGTCCTTTGTTCAAGGCCAAGAGGAACCACGCATACGAACCATACCACAATGAACGAACACATCGGTCATATTTTGCATGAAATCACTCCTTTATCAGACAAGGACTGCTTTTATATTGCCGACCGCAGAAAGTCGGAATTTACCTATCCTTTGCATTCACACAGCGAATTCGAGATCAACTATGTAGAAAATGCCGAGGGGGTTAGACGTATCGTGGGCGACTCCGTTGAGATCATCGGCAATTGGGATCTTACATTAATTGCAGGTGACGAATTAGAACACGTATGGGAACAGCATCAGTGCACCTCCAAAAATATCCGGGAAATTACCATCCAGTTTTCTAAAGACCTCTTTTTCGGTAACTTTATTCACAAGAATCAGTTTAGCAGTATTCGGCAAATGCTCAGTAATGCACAAAAAGGTATCAACTTCCCCATGGAAACCATCATGAAGGTTTATCCGATGCTTGATACCCTTTCCGCAGAGAAATCCGGTTTTCATGCCGTAATAAAGTTGTTGACCATCCTTTACGAACTCTCTCTTTGTGACAACTGCCATACACTCGCCAGCTCCTCCTTTGCCCATATCGAGGATAATACCGATAGCAGGAGGGTACGCAAGATTTATGAATATATCAATCATCATTACCGAGAGGAGATCAGGCTCGACGATCTGTCCCACATCGTGGGAATGACACCGGTGGCATTGAGCCGTTTTTTCAAATTGCGTACAGGTAAAACCGTCTCAGACCACATCATTGATGTCAGGCTGGGCAATGCAATCAGGCTGCTGGTAGATACCACCAACTCCATCAGCGAGATCTGCTATGATTGCGGATTCAATAACCTCTCCAATTTCAACCGTATTTTCAAAAAAAGAAAAGATTGCTCACCCAAGGAGTTTCGCGAGAATTATCGGAAAACAAAATTGATTATTTAACTTTTCACTCTCTCTCCTTTTTTTGTTATTCTTGTTAAATTAATACCATTTTTTTGTCATTAATTATTGTTTCACGCGCCACATATCATTTCATGATAATTATTTAATAAATTGATTTGTAAGTTAATGATGAGATTCTTCCCCGATTAAATCGACGACTTTAAGTAAAAAAAGTATTAAAAAAAGATAAGATAATACTTGAATCTTATTGTGGTTGACTTTACATTTGTAAACTGGTAATGTGACTATTTATTAATGATAATTAATGTTATATGAAAAACATCTTTGTGTTAAGCATGGCTCTGATCATGAGCTTGCAATTAATGGCACAGCAGCGTAGCGTTTCAGGAACTGTTATTGACAGCAAGGATCGCTCTGCCATGATTGGTGTCAATATCATTGAAAAAGGAACTGCCAACGGTACGGTAACCGATATCGACGGCAGGTTTACACTGAGGCTGACCACCTCCAACCCGGTACTGGTGATCTCCTCCATCGGTTACGAAACATTGGAGGTATCAGTCGGAAACCGCTCCACGCTCAATCTCGAAATGAACGAAGATACCGAGCTACTCGACGAAGTGGTGGTGGTGGGATATGGTACCATGCGGAAAAGCGATATTTCCGGCGCTTCTGTCACTGTGGGAGAAGACGCCATCAAGGGGTCGGTGATTACCAACCTCGATCAAGCACTGCAGGGACGTGCCGCCGGTGTGACATCGGTGATGACTTCCGGTGCGCCGGGTTCTTCGGTATCCATTCGTGTGCGTGGACAATCTACCATTAACGCCAATGCAGAACCCCTTTATGTGATCGATGGGGTGATTGTACAGGGCGGAGGCAGGAGTGGTGCTGACTTTGGCCTGGGTGATGCACTGGGCAACAGCCCTATCTCCACAATCTCCCCGCTCTCTACCATCAACCCTTCCGATATCCTTTCGATGGAGATATTGAAGGACGCCTCGGCCACCGCTATTTACGGGGCACAGGGTGCCAACGGAGTGGTGCTCATCACAACCAAGCGGGGTAAAGCGGGAGAAGCCAAGTTTACCTATGAGGGGATGTATGGTGTGCAGCGTCAGGCTGCCCGTGTGGACATGATGAACCTGCGGGAGTTTGCCGAATACAGCAACCAGGTTTCCCTCTCTGACAACCGACCTGAATTTGCCGACCCGTCACTGCTTGGCAATGGTACCAACTGGCAGGATGCCGTCTTCCGCCGAGCGCCCATGCAGCAACATCAGCTCTCAGCACAAGGTGGTACCGATGTAGTTCGCTACTTTGTATCGGGTTCTTTTATGAAACAGGATGGTACCATCATTGGCACCAACTTCAATCGTTACTCTTTTCGTGCAAACCTTGATTCGCAGTTGAAGAAATGGCTGAAGCTGGGACTCAATGCCATGTATTCACAGACTGATGAGCGACTGGGTCTGGCCGACAGCCAGGAAGGTGTGATCAACTACTCCCTGCTGACTCCTCCCGATATACCTATTTATGACCTTGATGGAAATTATGCTTCCGTCATCCGCGAAGGATATACCCGCATCAACCCTATTGCCATGGTACTCGATGAGGACATCCTTCTGGGAAGAAATAAACTCAACGGCAGCATCTTCGCCGATGTCACACCGTTGGAAAACCTGGTGTGGCATAGCGAGCTGGGTTTCGACATTGGCAACTCACGCGGTGAACGTTTTGAACCCGCAGTACGCTATGGCAACTGGAGCAGAGAGAAAAACATGAGCTCCATCCAGAAAAATGACAACATGTTCTGGCAACTGAAGAATTATCTTACCTACTCCAGAAAAAGCGATAAACATGACTATACAGTGATGCTCGGACAGGAGATGTGGGAATCATCTTATGAATACCAGAGCGTGACTGCTTCCGCGTTGCCTTCGAATGAGATCAAGAACCCCAGTCTCGGTACCGATCCGCTGATTACTTCTGGTTTCGGCAGCAGTGCCATGGCTTCCTTCTTCGGTCGTGCGGTAGTGATCCTCGTATCGCGATGGATGCAAACAACAATCCCCATATAGTGTACGTGACGACCGATGGTAAGATTGTCTACATTACCAGCGATGGTGAAGGACCCACCTCGCCTGTCTATATCGAATCAAACAACAGCGGCACCTGCTCCAAACCCGATATTGCAGTCGATGCAAGTGGATTCGCACATGTAACCTATACCGATACAAAGGGAAACACGGGCGACTATACCGACCATCCCGATATCATGTATGCAGTCAACAGCAGTGGGAGTTTTGTAAAAACATTAATCTATAATGGCTATTATGATGGTTGGGAGCAGTCCTATAAAATTGCCCACTATTACAACAAGGGTTCACGTATAGCTGTTAACGCTGTCGGGCAATATTACATCCTGACACATCATCAGGATTACTACAGGAGTCTTTATGCTGGTACGGATAACACCTATCAGGTATTGTTAAAATCAGCCACAGCATCAGGAACGGCAGGGAGTACTTATGGAACAGACAGTGAGGATATTTACGATATCGGCTTCGACGGGACCAATGTAGTGGCTTTCTACAAAACAGGGAACGTGATCACGACCTCAGAGCTTACCGTCAGTGGTGCCACCATTAGTTTTGCCAATCTTCAGACGGTGACCACCACTCTCTCCAACACATTTGCCAATCCGGCAACGCTGTTGCCCTTACCGGGTGTCAGGGTGCTAGGTGGTTTCAGTAGCACAGCGGAACTTTTTGTCAAGTATGGTACGGAAGCAGATGAGCTGCTGGGCGTAACGCTGAAAAGCGGTACGGTGGCGGTGGTAGCACAAAGTGGAGTAGATACCTATGTCGCTTTTACCGGTACTGACGGTATGATCCGGCTGGAAAAGAGAGAGTAGAAGAAACGACACCCGCCGTTTGCTGGCAATGAGCGCCTTTTCTCCGGAGAAAAATTGTTTTTTTTTACAATATGACAATCTTTTTTACAATTTGATATATATTCTATCCTTTTTTTGCTGGTTCATTATTGATTTTCTTGCTATTTTTATGGACGCAAATATGCAACCTTTTAATAATAAGTCAGAATGATCAAATAAGAGACAGATCGAATCGAATATAAATCATGAAAACATTGTATTATTTTGTTTTTTATTCACCTCCTTCATTTTGTTGGAAGCCTTCGGCAGAGAAGAGATTCAGGCAATTCAGAAGAAAGAGAAGCTGACTATTCTGTCAGAAGCATTACACAGACCAAGGAGTGAGGAGAGGGTGAGCAATTACAGGATAATGTAAAAAAATGGATAGCATATGAAGAATTTACTTTTATTGTCATTTGCAGCCGCATTGCTGCTGTCGGGTTGCAGCAGCCCCGAGATTCCGGATGTACAGGAGACTGAAAAGCAGGATTCACGCACGCTGGTTGTGAAAGTGGCAATGCCCGATGAGAATGGTACAAAGAGCAACACCCGGCTTGTTATGAGCGAGACGGAGGAGGGATCGATCTCTGTGAGATGGAAAGAGGGTGATAAGATCAATCTCTGTTTTGTGAGTAGCGATGGAGGCACCATCAGGACAGTAAATGATGTGGCAGCAACCAACATTAGTACCGACGGGAAGAGAGCCGATTTCTCAATGGCGATCCCTGCGGATATCAGCGGAACGTTCAGTTTGTACGGTGTCTATGGAGCATCCTTTTCAGCGGTGAATAGTAAAACGGTGCTATTCCCGTCTCCAGCGGCATCAACCTCCATCACACTGGATGATTTTGAACAGGTCAGTGTGATGCGGTTTGCGGCAGAGAACATCACGGAGACCACCTCCCCGCAGGTTTCCTTCAGTCATCTCGGTTCCATCTTTTCCGTTTGGATCTATAACGATTCAGCAGTCCCTGTGAGCGTGGGTCAGATCACTCTCTCCAGCGCCGATAAGGGTTATAACTGGCTTCGGAACAGCTCCGGACAGGCTACCTTCGACGTGGCAGCCAACAGCTTTACCAACGCCTACGCCGGTACAGAGCTGGTCTATTTACCCCCTACCGGAACCACTATCGCCGCGGGTGGTTCGCTCAAACTCTATCGCTGGGTTGTGCCGGGCAATGAGATTGACCCTTTAGACACCTCCAAATTAATGGATATCAAAGATATCAATGGGTCGTTATCTACCGAGGCGATTTATGCCAGGGCCATGCAAGCGGGGAAGTACTACCGCCTCAAAATGGTGTACGATGGTAGCCAGTTCATATATATCAAGATCCCGACCGACAGCGGACTGACAGGGTACTGGCCCTTCGATGGCAATGCCGAGGATGTGGTGGGTACCAACGACGGAACCGTATACGGGAACGTGACACTCACCGCCGACCGGAAAGGCAACAACAACAGTGCTTACCAATTCAACGGCAATAGCGGTGACTATATCAAATGTGTCTCTCCGGGAATTACTGGCACCGGCGCACGTACTTTCTCCTTCTGGGCAAAAGCGGATGCATTGTCTGCTTCAGAACAGACAATTTTGAGCTATGGTGGTTCAATTGAGGCCTATGGCGGTCGATTTGAAGTGAGTCTGGCAATCGGTGAAATGATTTGTGATATTTCATGGTCGAACCTGGGAAAGAAATCGAATGCGATTACATCTACTATCTGGAATTTTTATACTATTGTATTTACCGGTGGAGCTAACCTGACACTCACCACGGGTGTAAGATACTATGTGAATGGTAGTTTGATCACCGAAGTTGGACGAATAACAAGAGATGATGTTATCAATACACTAAGCAATAATCCTATATTTTTCGGCTCTCTTTTTGGAACAGGTCGTTATTTTAAAGGGGCAATCGATGATGTAAGGATGTATAACAGGGCATTGAACGGATCAGAGGTGAAAGGTCTCTATTATATGGATCGACAATTCTGATGAAGCCTCTTCTGTTCCTGACCCCGTATATCGGAGATCGTTCCTACACAAAACTAAAAAGAGAGCTGAACGACTGTTCAGCTCTCTTCATTATCCACCACCTTGGAGGTGGTGGCACAATGCGATGAGATTACATATCTGTAATCAGTTGATATTTCGGTACAAGTGACTTCATGATGGTCCATCCCAGCAGATAGGCGATGGCACAGAAGATGAAGATGATGAAATAACCTGATTCGATTCCTTCATAGCCAAGGAATTTCATGTTGGTGTTGGCTGCATGGTCGAACAGCACGCCGGAGCTCTTGTTGATGAAGAAGGAGCCCACACCGCCGGCCATACCGCCGATGCCGGTAATGGTACCCACGGCATGTTTCGGGAACATGTCACTCACGGTAGTGAAGATGTTGGCCGACCAGGACTGGTGTGCGGCGGCAGCGATACCGATGATGATTACCGGCAACCATACCGATAAACCACCCAGCGGCTGTGCCAGTAGGATCAGCAGTGGGAAGAAGGCAAAGAGCAACATGGCCCGCATGCGTCCTTGATAGGGATCCAGCTTTTTCTTGTTCATAAAGTAAGCCGGGAAGTAGCCAGCTGCAAAAACGGAGATCATGGAAATGGCGTATACCACAAATACGTGCGGTGCACTCTGCGTGGAATCGAGCCCGTAAACTGCACTCAGGTATGCCGGTATCCAGAAAAGCAGGAACCACCACACTCCGTCGGTTAGAAATTTGCCCACAGCAAAAGACCAGGTCTGTTTGTATTTGAATGCTTTCTTGAAAGAGACTTTTTTACCAGCATGCTCGTCCACCTTCGTTCTTCCTTCTGCAGCATCGGTGGCATCATCCTGGTTGATATAAGCCAACTCTAGGGCATTTACTTTCTTGTTCTTTTCCGGCTTGTGATAGATAAACACCCAGAAGCCCATCCATACAAAGCCGAGGGCCCCAATCACGACAAAAGCCATTTCCCAGCCCCATGCTTTGGCAATAAAGGGGATGGTAAGTGGTGCCAGCAGGGCACCAATCTGAGCACCTGAATTGAAGATGCTGGTGGCATAGGCTCTATCCTTCTTGGGGAAATATTCGGCTGTAGCTTTGATAGCAGCAGGGAAGTTGCCTGCTTCACCGATGGCGAGGACCAGACGTGCAAATACGAAAAGGGTGACGCTGACCGATACCACCAGCGACACATCACCGACTGCGCCGATGGCTTCGCGCGCTCCCGAGAAGCTAAGTGTCCACTCACCGGCAGTGAAACCTGCAGTGAGCAGTCCGCAGAAAGCGTGCAGGACGGCTCCAAACGACCATACACCGATAGCCCAGAGGAATCCTTTTTTTGTATCCATCCAGTCCACAAATTTACCTGCGAAGAGCATGGATACGGCATAGAAAATAGAGAAGAGTCCGGTAATGGTTCCGTAGTCACTGTTGGTCCAATGGAACTCAGGGGCAATAAAGTCGGCCCAGGTGAGTGACAAAACCTGCCGGTCGAGATAGTTGACGGTGGTCGCCATAAATAGCATGACCACAATCGTCCATCGCTGGTTGGTCATCTTGGCATTTCCTTGTTGTAGATTACTCATGATTTTTTTGATATTTGGTTTATGTGTGTTGTCTGTTCTTCACGATGGCGATGCTATTTCGGCATAATTGGGTAATTTTTTCCCACTCTCCGTTTTTCAACACCTCTTTGGGAAAAAGGTTTGATCCCATCCCCACGGCAGTTACGCCGGCTTTGAACCAGGCTGAAAGATTCTCTTCAGTCGGTTCCACACCGCCAGTTACCATAATCTTGGACCAGGGCATGGGGCCTTTGATATTTTTCACGAAGGAGGGACCTCCCACGTTACCACCCGGGAACACCTTCACTATTTCGGCACCCAGCTCCTGGGCCAGCCCTATTTCACTGGTGGTGGCACAACCGGGTGAGTAGGCTATCTGCCGGCGGTTACATACTTTAAAGATGTCGGGGTTTAGCAGGGGGCCCACAACGAAGTTGGCTCCCAGCTGGATGTAGAGCGCCGCGGTGGGTGCGTCGACAATGGAACCGATTCCCAGGACCATTTCAGGACACTCCTTGTCGGCCCACTTCACCAGTTCTGCAAACACCTCATGGGCAAAGTCGCCCCGGTTGGTGAACTCGAAAGCACGGATGCCACCTTCGTAGCATGCTTTCACCACTTTTTTTGCCACTTCGGCATCGGCATGGTAAAACACTGGCACAATGCCGGTATCTTCCATTGCCTGGTATACGTGTAGTCTGGAAAATTTTGCCATAGTATTTAGCATTCTGCTGTCAGCACTTAGCTTTCAGATTTATAAATAATTAATATTCTGTGCATTACTTGATTTTCTCGTTGGCACATCGGCACATTGGCAGATTGGCAGATTGGCCTTATCTTACCACCCGGCCTGATCCATCGCCCTTCATCAGTGTTTCCACCTCAGGTACAGTGACTAGGTTGAAGTCTCCATAAATGGTGTGTTTGAGGCAGGAAGCAGCGACGGCAAAGTCGAGTGCTTTCTGGTCATCACCTGTATAGGTGAGCAACCCGTAGATCAGGCCACCCATGAAAGAGTCTCCGCCTCCCACTCTGTCTACGATGTGGGTGATGTCGTATCTTTTCGACTGATAGAGTTTATCGGAATAAAGGCAGCCACCCCAGGTGTTGTGGTTGGCATTGATGGATCCGCGTAGTGTGATGATCACCTTCTTAGCGCGGGGGAACTTTTGCATCAGCTGTTTGCATACCGACTCAAATTCGGCTGCATCCACTTCACCTCCGGTATGTTCCACGTTAAATCCTTCCGGTTTGATGCCGAATACCTTCTCTGCATCTTCTTCATTGCCCAGGATCACATCGCATCCTTCCACCAGGGCGGGCATGATCTCCGATGCTTTTTTGCCGTACTTCCAGAGATTCTTCCGGTAGTTGAGGTCGCACGATACGGTTACGCCCATTTCGTTGGCTGTTTGTATGGCTTCGAGGCAGGCATCTGCAGCTCCCTGTGAGAGGGCCGGGGTAATTCCTGTCCAGTGAAACCAGGTGGCATCTTTCAAGATCTCTTTCCAGTTGAACATTCCTTTTCCCACCTCTGCAATGGAGGAGTTGGCCCGGTCGTATACCACTTTCGAGGGACGGGCCACAGCTCCTGTTTCGAGGAAGTAGATGCCCACACGTTCACCGCCGCGAAGGATCTGGTTTGTGCCTACGTTGTATTTGCGAATGTCGGAGATACACCAATCGGCGATCTCATTTTTGGGTAGCCGGGTAACAAAATCGACCGGGATACCGTAGTTAGCGAGTGACACAGCCACATTGGCCTCACCACCGCCAAAAGTGGCTGTGAGGTTATCGGACTGAATAAATCTTTTATATCCGGGTGTGGCCAGACGCAACATGATCTCGCCAAAAGTGACTACTTTCTGCATATCTGTTTTTTTGATGATATATATGTGCAACAGAAAGACGCTTTTGGCGTCTTTCTGTATGGCTTATTTTATTTCTGAATCTCAACGATCAACGGAAGTTCGATATTGGCTTTCGCTTCTTTGACAAACGATGTCCATTCATCGAAGTTATTGAATCCGGCTTTGCTCCAGCCTCCCCCAGCGTAATAGCTGTATTTATTCCCGGGTTGATAGCTGTTCAGTCCCAAAAAATGTCCGTTTGAAACCTTGATGATTCCGAATCCGTCGGGATTTATGGCGGCGGTATAAATGGTGCCGTTCGCTTCATTGGCAGGAGTTTCATAGGCAATGATGCCTGTGTTATCGCCAAAGGTTGTGTTGGCAGCGTTTGCTTCCGGATCCTCCTCAGGCATCACGATGCCTGTGGCAACTGTCAACAGGGTGGTATCTGTCTCAAAGATGTGGGTTACCTTGTTGAAGTGGCTGTAAGCATCGAGTGAGATAATCCTTGTCTCCTTGATCTCAGACTCCCCTGCCATATAAGGATCGTATGTGAGCATGAAGGTAATTCGAAGTGGACCGTTATCAAGAATCTTCGCAGTGACAAAGTTATGACCCAGACAAAGCGTATCATTATTAACCGGTGCCGTCATGCCAAGACCCAGTGTCCTTCCCACCTTGTAGAAATCGACTCCTTCACCATGATCTTCATGGTATGAAGCTACACCGGATAAATCGTTTTCATACCATTTGTCAATAACCAGTTCCTCCGTTTTTTTTGCCCAGAAATCCATTCCGTTGCTGATTTCTCCGGTAGCTTTCAAAGCCGGACCATATACACGAAAGGCCGTGCGGTTGTTCTCCCAGGCGAAATCATCCTTCCGTTCTGGTACCAGACGTCCGTATACGAGCGGCTGAAATGTCTGGGGTTCTCCCACTGCTATCTGATAAGTTCCGGAGGCTCCGGCTGCCAGGGTAGCGGGAAATATCAATGTCTCCACACTATCGGTACCGTTTGTAACCAGTTGGTAAGGAATTTGTTCTCCAGTGTTGGATGTCACGACGATGGCCTGATTTTCAGTAAGTGAAAGATGCTGTTTGACATCATGCCATGCTACTTCTACCATTTCATTTTCCCTGTCGGTAGTCCCCGGGTTGCTGATTTGCAGTGTCAATCCTTTGTTGGATGTACTACAGCCGAAAAGAATGGCAGTCAATAAGATGAAACACAAACGTTTTGTTTGCATATGAGTTGTTTTTTTATTTTTTTGAAACCTCATCACTTCGAAACCTCGAAACCTCGAAACTTCGTGACTTCAGATCAGGGTTGTTTACCGATATAAGCCAATATACCTCCATCTACATACAAGATGTGTCCGTTGACGAAGTTAGAAGCGTCAGAAGCTAGGAATACTGCTGGGCCTGCGAGGTCTTCGGGCGTACCCCAGCGGGCTGCCGGAGTTTTGGCGATGATAAACGAGTCGAATGGGTGGCGGGAGCCATCGGGTTGTATTTCTCTTAATGGAGCCGTTTGCGGAGTGGCAATATATCCCGGGCCTAATCCATTGCACTGGATGTTGTGCTCCCCGTATTCTGAACAAATATTTTTGGTGAGCATCTTCAGTCCACCCTTTGCGGCTGCATAGGCCGATACGGTTTCCCGTCCCAGTTCGCTCATCATGGAGCAGATGTTGATAATTTTGCCATGTCCCTTTTTGATCATGTGAGGAATGACTGCTTTTGAGACGATGAACGGCCCGTTCAGGTCAATGTCGATCACTTGACGGAATTCAGCTGCTGTCATTTCATGCATCGGGATCCGTTTGATGATACCGGCATTGTTCACCAGAATGTCGATTACCCCTACTTCTTCTGTTACCTGAGCAATAAATTGATTCACCGCATCCTCATTGGTTACGTCACATACATAACCGTGGGCATCGATACCTATTTCTTTGTAGGCCGCTACGCCCTTATCCACCAATGCCTGGTTGATATCATTGAACACAATGGTAGCTCCTGCTTCTGCATAAGCTGTGGCAATGGCAAATCCAATGCCGTAGGATGCACCCGTAACGAGCGCTATTTTCCCTTTTAATGAAAAATTAATCATTTGATGTTGTTTTTATTTCAGTTCCACAATTTTTGAAAAGTCCTGATCCCCATAGTCGAGGTTCTCGCCAGCCATACCCCAGATAAAGGTGTAATTGCAGGTTGCGGCAGCGGAATGGATAGACCACTCGGGTGAGAGTACCGCCTGATCGCCCTTCATCCATATATGGCGAGTTTCATCAACCTCTCCCATAAAGTGGCATACAGCCTGATCATCTGGTACTTCAAAATAAAAATAGGCCTCCATCCTGCGGGAGTGAACATGTGCCGGCATGGTATTCCATACACTGCCTGGCGCCAGTTCGGTCATGCCCATCTGCAGCTGACAGGTAGGCAACACCTGGTTTACGATCATCTTGTTGATGTTCCTGTGGTTCGAAGTTTCCAGTGCACCCATCTCGGCGACGACCGCATCGGCTTTGGTCACTTTCTTATCGGGGTAATTGCGATGTGCTGTGGCTGAGTTGAAATAGAACTTTGCAGGCTGGCTGGCGTCATCACTTTCAAAGTATACTTCTCTGTCTCCTGAACCCAGATAGAGCGCCTCTTTGTAGTTTAGTTCAAAGACGGCGTCACCTACTTTTATTTTACCTTTGCCGCCCACATTGTAAATTCCCAATTCGCGGTTACGCAGAAAAACAGGTTGTTTCAGCGGATCAATTGCTTCCAGTTGTAATGATTCGTTTACTGGCATAGCTCCGCCGACAATCATGCGGTCGTACATGGAGTAGACCATGTTTACTTCGTCTGCGACGAACAGTTTCTCAATCAGAAAATCTCTGCGCAAACGCTTTGTGTCGTATGACTTTGCATCTTCTGGATGCGCTGCATAGCGAAGTTCGTAATTTGTCTTCATTTAATTTATCTTTATAATTGTCTTGCACCTGATTAGGCAGTAGTTTTTAATTTAATTTATTTTTTCATGTGCTCGAGCACAAATTTACGAATTATTCCCTTCTGGTCAAAAAAATCCTTGTTCTTTTCGTGTTATACATTTCTTGATCATCTAAATCATGTTAAGGACCTTTTCGAAATGGGTCCATTTTTTATCTTACACTCTGTCTAACAGAATGAATGAACTGAATTGAGGGCAATATCCGGGATATTAATGATAATGGATTATCTCTGCCAGGATTTTCTCTTCATACCAGGGATCTCCTGCTTTTTTTAGTTGTTCTGCCAGTTCGTTTAATAACTGCTCCTTTACCAAAGGGTAATCGTCCATTTTCAGGTTGTATAACTGATAGGGATCCGTTAGATTGTCGAAGAAATAGACTTCTTTCAGTTTTTTTGTCTCTTTGTGTATGGTCAGAGCCAGGGTATATCTATCGGTTTTTACGCCTCTGGTTTCCGGAAAATAAGAGATTACCTTTCCATTTTCATCTTTTTCACCATCAAGGTTTCTGATATAAAGAGCACTCTTGGGAAGGGATGAAGCATTTTTCCCAGTGAGCAGGTAATCAGCAAAATTACTTCCCTGAACATCGCGGGGTATTCTCTGTCCCAGTCCGCTCAGGCCAAGCAGGGTGGGCATGATGTCGGGACTTGAGAGGATTAGTTCTTCTACTCTCGGCTTCAATTTCCCGGGATAACGGATCAGAAACGGGACGTCGGTCGATTCTGCATAGGGAGAATTCTTGGGATCATCGATTCCCTGGCTACATAGGGTTTCGCCATGGTCGGAGGAAAAGACCACGATGGTGTTTTCCGACAATCCCAGGCTGTCGAGCGCTTGAAGGAGTCTGCCAAATTCCCGGTCTACGCCTGTTACCTGAGCGAAATAATAAGGGGCTGATGCCGCCTTCGCCATGGTGGTGTCGGCATTGTCACGAATGAGCAGTTCTCCCAGGGTCTTGTCCTTGTAGAGATTATAATCTTCCTCCATGCAATCGTCGAGAGAGCTGTAGGGGTGATGCGGCGGATTCATGCTGATCATCATAAAGAAGGGTTTGGAACTGTCACGCTCACCCTTGCTGTTGATGAGATAGTCGATGGCGATGTCGGTCTCATGTTTGGGTGACCACTCCCTTATTTCATGTTTTTCTCCTTCCGTATCCCAATAATGTGGTTTCTTGTGTACATCGAACGTGCCGTAGGAGTACCAGAAATCGAATCCATGTCTCTTTTCGGGCGGGGTATAGGTATCCCAGACCGGGTCTCTGTGCTCCACATAGTGTCCAGGATTATCCGGGTCGTTGGGAGTCGGGAAATCGAGGTGATACTTACCGATATAGGCGCAGTTATATCCATTTTGGCTGTACAGATCACTGATGGTAGTCACATCGTCTCGGAGTGAGTTGAAGGGCCGGGTTGAATTGATATTCAACGGTACTCCGCTCCGATTGGGATACATCCCTGTAAGCAAAGAGCCACGATGAGGACTACTCAAAGGGGAGTTACTGTAGGCTGAGGAGAATACGACTGCTTCATCCGCAAATTTATTCAGATTGGGTGTGATCACAGGATCTCCCTTGTAAGGAATGTGCGATGCATACTTCTCGCTGCTCCAGAACTCCATGGCACTGTTGCGCATCTGATCGGGAAAAACGTAGATCACATTGGGTGCCTTTTGTTCGTTATGGGGCGCTTCTCCCTTACCACCACAGGAGGCAAGAGGGATCAAGCCAATCATCCCCAGATATGAAACTGTTTTACGAAAGTGTAACATAATGGTCAATTTAAATGATGTGAGATGCCTGTTGCCTTATCGAGACAGGATGATCTCCCTGCCTGTAGTGTTAATTTGGTGCTGTTCCACCCACTCTTGCAACAGGGAGCGATGATGATTCAGTGTCTCTTGATATTTAAGCTCTATTGCCAGATTGAGTCGCTCCTTCTTATCTATCTGGATATCAAATAGCTGCTCTCTGTATTTTCCTTTATCGTACAACACGTATTTGTATTGTGGGGTTCGAACCATCCATCCCCTTGTGGGTGATTTATCAAATTGTGTTTCTGTTACGATGAACGGGTGTATTTCTGCTGCATCCCTGTCCTCTACCAGGGTCCGGATACTTTTTCCGGTGGCATGGGAAGGGATCTCAGCCGAGGCATAATCACAGATGGTAGGAAGCAGATCGAGTCCGGCATTGATCAATTCCCCGCGTTCCACGTTGCTGCCGAAGGCACCGGGTGCTTTCACGATAAATGGAACGTTCACAATCTCCTCGAAGAGGGCAGATTTCTGGTTCCATTTGTTCGCGGCTACTCCATCTCCATGGTCGCTGCTGAAAATAATAACCGCATCGTCATAAAGCCCCAGCTCCACCAGTGCTTCAATTATTTTCCCGATCTCGTTGTCCACGGTTTCTACCAGTCGGTAATAGGCATTGAGATAACGTCGCCAGTCGTCTCGTGTATAATCTATGACCGGGTAAGTGGGGAAATGTACCTGTTGCTCCAATCTTATGATCTCCGCTTCGTAAGGAGCAGGGGAGAAGTTGGCGGGCAAGTTGGGACAATCTTCCAGTTTAGGCTCCTTTATTTCTGCAAAAGGAAGCACTTGGTTTCGGGCATATTCACAAATGTTGTGAGGATTATCGAACGAGGCAACCAGGAAAAAAGGCTTGTCGTGATTTTGCTTCAAAAAACGAATGCAGGATTCAGCCAGTCCATAATCGTTGTGATCATGCAAGAAGATAAAACCAAATCTCTTTTCGTCGACAGGCAGAGATGCCTCTGGAAGATGCCATTTACCGGCATAGGCCGACAGGTATCCGGCCGAGGAGACCAGGTTGCCCAATGTTTTTTCTTTCAGCTGTTCCGGAAAGGGAGCTTTGTTTTTCAACATTTCTTCTGTGCCGGGAGCGACTCCTGTAAACATGGCAAACCTGGAGGGGCCGCTCAGGGGAGCAGCGCAGTAGGCATTCGTGAATCTGATTCCATCTTTTGCGAGCTGATCCAGATTCGGAGTACTTACATAGGTGCCATCCACACAACTCATAGCCTGGGCTGTCTGCTGATCGGTCATGATATAAATAATATTCGGCTGCTGCGCAAACAAGCTACCAGCTCCCATCATAGCCAAACCCGAAATATGAAGCTTTTTCATCCTTTTATGATTTGCGAATTAACAAAACTTCTTCCGATAGTCCATGTTGGCATTCAAACTCAATAAGGGTGCTTTCATCCGATTGGTCCACGATGCGCACATGACGGTTTGTTACGCCAATATCCCACCTGCCGGCAATTTTTATCTGCAGGACCGATTTACCCGAGGGATTGTCGATCCAATCCCTGGAATAGACGCTTCGCTCCACTCTTTTGCCTGCAGCGTCATACTGTTCATCGGCGGAACCTTCGTAGAAGCGGAGATCCGGATCGCATGCTGTGAGGATCAGGCTATTCTTGTCCATAAATTCTGACATCACGAGGCTGGGAAGATTTACTTCCAGAAGCAGATCATCTGAAGAGACTTTGCCTGCTTCAAACAGCACATACCCTGTTGTGTGTGTGGCCACATCCTGTACAATATGGGCCAATGAATCGTGCTGCAGTACCCGATAAGGCATTCTGCCTGCCCGGGCCTCTTCCCATGTTTTTTCTCTCTCGTTCTGCTCCGGTTGTACCAGAACCATGTATTCATAAGAGCTGCCATGGGGGGTAGCCCCGTGATTGATAGCTGCCAGGGCAAAGTTGTTTCGTGTGGGAAGTCCCGTCTCCTCGTGCAACGATTTTTGGTCTTCCTTGCTGAAAATAACTGTTCCGTTACGGACAAAGAAGTAGTTGTTCAACCCGTCGGATAAGCCGTTTATCTTGTCATCGCTGAGAGTTGTTTTGTATGGAAAATTCCTGTTATTGCGTCCGTTTTCGAAGAAGGGCATGCGTTTATCGTCGAGAAGCACCTGAAACAGGGTCGTATGGGTTTCTTCGGGAAGTGCAGACTCGATGTTACTACCCAGCGCAACAACTCTGTTGTCGAAGAAGAAGACCGATTTTCTTGCCCGTAGCGAACCATTGTATTTGTCGTGTTCGTGGAGTTTCATGCCGAAAGCACCATTTTTTCCCTGGATAGATATCCCCCCTAAAAAAGACTCGTCGGAGAGGAGCATCTCTTCGAAGCCCGACATGTCGTCCACGTTTTTTACGTCTGCCCTGAGTTGTTCCATGGGTAAGACAGTAGCAGTGGTGCCCGGAAAATGGTTCCAGTCCCAGCCCTCCTGACGAAAACCCGATCCCATGTTGGAGATGGGGTTACCTGTAGCCAGAATCTGCAGTGAACCGTGATTCAGGTATCTTCCATAAAGATTCTCGCCGAGATAGCCCTCACTGGCCCAGAGATACCTGCTATGACCCATGGCCGAGACCATCCAGTCGGCTCTCCTGTGTACATTGAGTCCGGAATAATTGAATGTATGGTTACCTTCCGGTGATTTTTCTGCTGCAAACCCTTTTGCAACGAGTGTGTCAGTAATGTCTGTTTTTCGGGTGACCAGTCTCAGATAGGCTTCGGCCATCTCCTTGTCGATGCTGTCTTTCCCATCGGGTGAACCTGCTAGCGCGAGCAGTCCGAACTGCTCAGGCTCCAGGCTTCCCTCCCCGTCGGGATGCCTTCCCGAGAGCGAGAGGGGCCACGTTTGCAGGTTGCAGTATATGCGCATGGAGAGCAGCGCTTTTTTTAATATTCTGTGGCTCTGTTCCGATATCTTGAAACAGGTGTTTCTCAGCAGATAGATTGCTGCTACCGCCCCATCGAGTCCTCCTACCGCGTAGGCTGGATAATTGTGGCGATGGTGAAACATGGTGCCGTCAATTTTGAAGGTTCCCTGTGTACCATCGGCATATTGATATCCGTTGTCGAGCCATCTTGTAAATGCATGCAGGTAACGTACTTTTTCAGGCTGGGAACTGATCATCAGAATGCTGGTTAATCTGGCAATCAGATTGGTGTTGAAGGTATCCACATCCATTCCCGGTATGAGGGGTGCTGTTTTTATTTCTCCTGTGCCTGCAAACCATTCCATGGCTTGTTGGAGTTGATTTTTCAGTTGATGGCGCTGCAGAACCTCCGCCATTAGAAAAACAGCAGGGTAATAGTTGCGCATGCTGTAGCCCAGATGATGAAGGGTACCCATGGCGCTGCCTGCCTGGAAACCCTGATCAAGCATATGCCGGATCATTTTTACAAACAGCTCCTCCAACGCTCTTTTCTCTGTTTCGTCGTCCGACAGGTTGTAGGTCACAGAAAGATTGAGCAGTGTTTTGTTGAATTTGCTCAATCCCATGATGTTATCATATATGCGGGAGTATTTCTCAGCCCCAAATGCCTGATAGGTTTCACCAAACCGCTCAAAAAAGAGCGGCACTCCCTGGAGGGAGCCATCGGTATTCTCTGAGATGCGATATTGGGCAACTTCATCCTGTAGCGTCTGCAAAGGTTTTGCTTTTTGCCCCTTCAGCAGATACGTTCTCACCCGGTTTTCGATGTGATTGATATCGTTGATTACCGACGGGGTGGTATTACCCAAAGGAATGTCGAATTCTTTTAACCAGGATTCACGCAGAATGAGCCAGTGATTGCTCGTTCCCTCGTTGATGTAGGGAGCCTGAAAGTCCGCAGTGTGGTGTCTTGCATCCTGCATTGATGAGAGGATTAGATGATCGAAGAACAGTGTACCGGCGTTGATGTCGGGAACGCGGAAGCGCACTTCGTCCATTCCTTCTTCCGGGATACCCTGCATATCCCGGTCGAAGGCGATCCAGGCACCCCTCCAGCCCGTAAAATTCAATCCATAGTCAAAATAGGATGTTACTTTGCCTTTTTTCAGAAACTCCACCCGTAGTTTTTCGTTATTCATTGGCTTTTCCGAATAAATCCAGAATACAAAAGTGGATATTTGTGGATCTGAATTCGTTGCCGGCTGCACGTAATTGATCTTTTTCTGCATGCTCCAATAAGAATTGGGGCTGTTCCATGTCCACTTCAGGCTATGTTTTAGATGTTTATAGTGTTCGGAAGAGAAAGTCAGAGCCGATTGTGCATCATGTTCTGGCAGATTATCTTTTTCGAACGAAATAATTGCATCATGGGTATACTCTTTGAAATCTTTTGAAAAAGAACAAAAGAAAATTGAAAGATTCAAAAGTACAAATAAAAGTTTCTTCATTATCAATGCTGCTATTCGGGTTCGTGAGGAGGTATCGCTTACCTTTTATTCATTACTCCCCTCTCTGATCCTGTCCTTAATTGTCCGGGCAAAGTTGACCGTGGAAATATCAGAGCTTTTCTATATTTTTTTTACGTGTCAGCGCTTCCAGGAAATAATAGTCGGCGTAATTGATGGGAACATCAATTTCGTTGCCGTGAGGAATGCTTCCCACAGAATGCATCAGGACAAAGTTGCCGTTTGTACCCACAATTGCTTTGTATGCATCACCAGCAAGCGAATGCATTATTTTGTCGGCAGTTTCCTTGTATTGTTTTTGTCCGAGGCTGACCAGCTCATATAAAGCAGAGGCAGTGACAGCAGCAGCCGAAGCATCCCGGGGTTCATTCGGAATATTCGGAGCGTTATAATCCCAATAGGGGACCAAATCTTCCGGAAGATTTTTGTGGGTGAAGATATAGTTGTAAATGTTGTGGGCCATTTTCAGATAACGCTCGTCTTTCGTATATCTGTAGGCCGTGGTGAATCCATATATTCCCCATGCTTGTCCGCGAGCCCAGGCAGATTCATCTGCATATCCTTGTGCATTTTGTTTGCTTCTCACACCTCCCTGCTCTTTGTCGTAGTCTACTACGTGGTAACAACTCCAGTCGTCCCTGTAATGATTCTCCATGGTCGTAGTGGCATGAGACACTGCGATTTTGTAAAAAGTGGAGTCGCCTGAAATCTCTGTGGCTTTAAACAGCAGTTCCAGGTTCATCATGTTGTCGATGATTACCGGGCACATCCATCCCCGTTCTCCCTGCCATCCTCTGTCTTCATCCCAGCTTTGGATCACACCAGCTGCTGGTCTGAACCGAGTTGCCAGTGAAGAGGCTGCTTCTACAATCACCTGCTTGTATGCTTCATTGCCTGTGACTCTCAAGGCATTTCCAAAGCTGCAGTTGATCATGAAACCCACGTCGTGATGCCATTTAAGGTACTTAATTGTATCCAGGTCCTCGGTCTGTTTAATTCCTGCCTCCATCCATTTCGGATCATTCGTCAGGTCGTACATATAAAACAGTGTACCGGGGAAGAATCCGCTTGTCCAGTCATCTTTTGGGATGTATTGGACATACCCGTTTTCAATGGTTCTGGGGTTGAGTATTTTGCCCGATTCTTCGATCAATTTTACCTGATATCCAATTTGCTGTTCGGCAGTTTTGATCACATCAGCAAATAAATCGGCTTCGCAGCCCTGCGGCTTCTTTTCGTTTTGCTCTGTACAGGCTCCCAGCAGGATGGCCATTAAAAATAGCACGGTGAATTGTTTCATCTTATTTTTTTTAATATTTGTTGATTTTGTTATTTCTGAATGATTATTCTGTATCCAGTGTGAACTCCACCGGTATGCCATGCTGGCACACCACCGTAATTATCGTATTGTTTTCTTCTGCGCGGAGTGACACGGATGGAGTAGCATCTGCCAAAGTATAAATCCCCTTCAGGGTGATTTCCCTGGATACGGGATTGCTTTCTTGGGAAGTTGTGTAATTGTATTCGCCCAGGTGAAGGTCGGGATCACATACGCTCATCTTCAGCTGTTTTCCTATTGGTTGTAACATGACCATGATTTCCTTGTCGCTTTTTTTCAGATAGGCATCGTCCACAGCGCTGAAATCTTCAAAAATGGCATATCCTCTCACATTGCTCAATCTGTCGAATACAATATGTGCTGTCTCATCTTTTCTTATGATATCATACGATGTAATTCCCTTGTTTAATTTCTTTATTTGAGATTTGGTTGCATCCAGCAGGATCATATACTCATAAGCATCGTTTGCAGGTGCTGAACCGTGACGGATGTAGGCTGTGGCAAAGTTTCCACGTGTGGGTTCCATTTTTTTATTCTCCTTCGACTCCTGTGCCTTTTTCTCGATGGAAACAGATTGTCCCGGAGGCAGAAAATAATAATCGCCTGTCAGGCTTTTCAAGATGAGCGGCTCTTGCCTGTTGCCATCGATTTCCTGCCGATAAGGAAATTGAATTACCTTCTCACTGTTTACCTCTAGCGGCTGTTCCTCTGATTGATGCTGTTGCTGAAAGAGGGTGGTTTCGGTTGGATAATCACTGTTGTTGTTCCTGATAGCTGTACCCAGAGCAATGATCCTGTTTCCAAAAGCAAAGAAGGATTTGTGGGCGTTGAAGGAGGGTGTGAAGTTTTCTCTGTCCCGTTCTCCCAGTTTCATGGCAAACATACCAAATTCACCTTCATTCAGTTGTGAAGCACCGGCAAATGTGTATGGTTGACGTAGCATATCGCTTCCGGCGATGGGGGAGTTGAGTCGTTCCAGGGGAAGGTAGATGCTGGTCGTTCCTGGGTTTCTGTTCCAGTCCCATCCGGCCTCACTGTATCCGGAAGCCTCCTCGGTAATGGGGTATTCTTTGTACTGTGCTTCAGCCACCGGTGTACCGATTATCTGGAGAGAACCATAACTCTGATATCGTCCGAAGCGGTTGTCACGGACATAGATCTCGCATCCCCATACATTCTGCGTGAAACCTTTCATGGCGACCATCTTTTTATTGTACCGGTAGATCCCCAGTGAAGCATAATTGTAAGCATAAAAACCTTTTGGGTATGGATTCAGGGAAATCCCTTCCTTTTTGAACTGATTGATAAGGCTGTTGTCTAAGGAATATTTTCTCATTCCTTCCATCAGCCGAAGATATTCTCCAGCCAGCTCCCTGTCGGTTTCTGCCGGCACCATGGCTGCGTAGGCATAGGTAAGTATGCCATTTTTATTGATAGAACCGTTGAAGGGATGTCTGCCTGATACACCTATTCCCCAATCTCTCAGGTTTGTCTGTCGCGAAAGGGACAACAATGCGAATTTCAGTACCGCAAATGCTTCCTGGTTTAGCGTAAACTGCGTCCTATTCACGCACTGCAAATAACGTCCCACATAAGATAAACCAGGGACTGAGTAGGCCGGGTAATGACCGCCGTGGTGAAATGCGGTTCCATCCACCTTGATACCACCGATGGTTCCAGGAGAATAGCGAAGAGAACCGTTGACCCATCTCGCAAGGGCTTTCATGTCCCTCAGCCGTTCTTGTTCCGTTTCACCCCAAAGGGCACAAGTTAATCGGGGAATAAGCAGTGTATTCCATGAGTCGGTAATCTCATCTCTCAGTTTGTTGAAAGGTTGTCTGGTTTCCTGCAGACCACTCCAGTATGTGACGGCTTTTCGTGTTTCCTCCCAGAGGTTGTTTGCCCGCAGCACATCTTCCATCCACCATATGGCTCCGAAGATATCTCTAATCTGGTAGCCGTAATGGTGATTGGTTCCCATGCCACTTTCCCATGCAAAACCCTGGTTCAGCATATAACGGACTGTTTTCAAAAACTCCTCTTTTGCTGCTTTATCGCGATCGGCGTACCATCCGCGAGCGGACAAGTCGATAAGTTTATTGAGTTGGCCGAAGTGGACATCTCCTGCCTTGGCATTGTCATTTTGTATCAATGGCGCTCCCTTTGTGCCGTCTTCTGAGATGGAAAATAGTTGAACCAGCTTCTGCAAATCTTTTTTCTCGGCGTCGGAAAGGCTTTCCTTTTTCAGCATCTGCTTTACATTGTTGTAGACAATGGCCAGGTCGGCTGATTCGGTGATCGTCACACTTACTGGTATTTCCAAGTCATGCTGCTGCTGTTCCCATTTATGAAGTAACCCCCAGTGCCATATTTCCCTGTTGAGGTGCCGGTTGTTTTCCGGTATCTGTGCATCGGGCGTAGCCTGTCGGTCTACGTAAGAAGCAAACTCTATCCTGTCGAGCCAAAGTTTCCCTGCGGTTACATTTTCGGGGGAGACAATTTCCAGGGAAACGACCTGTTGTGGTGATGTTGTCCCTCCATCGGCTGTCCACATGTCACTATAGGCAATCCAGGCAGCCCTCCATCCGGTGAAGTTGAGGTAAAAATCGAAGCAGTACTGTATCACATCGTTTGCGTCCCTGAACCGGAAAACAACGGGATTTGCCTGCGGCGCTTCGTTGAATATCCAGAGCTTGATGCCACTTCTCTGGTCGAAGGAAGAGACCACGTTATGGATGGCACTGTCAGTAAATGACAGCACCGCTTTCTCAGACTCCCAACTCCAGAGTAGGGATTGAACTCCGTCTTTGTAATATTGCCGGCTGAGAATCAGTTCACTCTTCCCCTCTTTCACCTGAATGGTAGAGGGAAGGTGTGAATCCTCGAAATTGTGTGCATAAAGTATATTCACACCCATGAGCATCCACAAAAGAGATATGACAACCTTTTTTTGCATATTAATTATTTGATCGGATTGAATCAAGCATGAAAGAGAGTTTTCTGGCTATGGCAGGGTACTTCCTGGCAACGTTGTTTTTTTCTGTAGGGTCTTCCGTGATAAGATACAATTGTGGCTCCCTGGCGTTCCCCAACTCAATACCGGTCCATTTTTCGATGGCGGGATGTTCACCCGGCTCCATATACTTCCAGCCCTCTTTCGAGATGCTTAATGTATTATTCAGGTTCTGCTGGATGATGAAATTCCGGTCTTTATTTTCCTTGCCCAATAGTACGGAGATGGCATTGTAACTGTCTGGAGCTACTCCCTCTTTCAGCGGCTGATCCAGCAGGGTAGCCATAGACCGCAGCAGATCGATTTGCGAGAACCGGGCTTGTTGTATGCCTGGGCCGATTTGATCCTTCCAATAGACAATCAAAGGTACCCTTGTACCGGCCTCAAAGAGGCTGTATTTACCGCCCCGATAAATACCCATTGGTGTGTGACCGTTCAGCAGTTCAAGGGCTTTGTCCTCATATCCGTCGTCAATGACCGGGCCGTTATCGCTCGAGAAAATGATGATCGTGTTATCCGACAACTGTAGACTATCTAACGTTTCCACTATTTTTCCCACAGTCCAGTCCAGTTGAAGGATCACATCTCCCCGGTCACCCATGCCGCTTTTCCCTTTGAAGTCGGCATGGGGAACTCTCGGCACATGGATATCGTGCGTGCCGAAGAAGAGGAAAAAAGGATTTTCTCTATTCTCAGTGATAAATTTTTCTGCTTTGGAAACGATGGTCTGGGCAATCTCGTCGTCTTTCCAGAGGGCCGACTTTCCTCCGGTCATATAACCTATCCTTGGGATGCCGTTCACGATGGTGTTGTTGTGCCCTTGACTGGGCTTTAACGTCAGCAGTTCCGGGTTCTCCTTTCCTGTGGGCCAGTCGCCCACTTTTTTTTCATAATCCACGTAGATCGGATCGGACGGATCGAGGTTTACCACCCGTCCGTTTTCCACAAATACACAGGGAACACGATCGACAGTGGCGGGTATAATGAATTCATAATCGAAGCCGATGTCACGTGTGTTGGGAGAAATGTGACTGTTGAAGTCGGGACCTGACTCCGGGCCGAGTCCCAGATGCCATTTTCCGATGGCCCCAGTTGCATAGCCTGCACGCTGAAAGACGTCGGCCATAGTCACCGTGGCTGTATCAATGAGCAGGCCGGAATTGCCAGGAGCAATTCCGGTATTGTCTTTTCGCCAGGGATAAATACCGGTAAGCATCCCGTATCGCGAAGGTGTGCTCATGGCGGAAGTTGCATAGGCATTGGTAAAGCGCAACCCTTCCTCCGCCAACCTGTCGATATGCGGCGTTGACACTTGTGTGGCACCGTAACAACTCAGGTCGCCTATCCCCAGATCATCGATATAAATGAGGACTACATTGGGCCTGATCACATTGTCCTTCTGTGATTGGTGTTGACACCCACCCAAGATGACTGTGCCGGCAATTATTCCTGTGAAAATTTTGTTACTCATTGCTTGATCACTTCATCTGATTTGTTCATCGATCCTTACCACAGTGGATTCTGTGATAGTTCCGTATTGATGGCCAACTCTTTTAAAGGAATGGGAAGAAACTCATGTTTCTTCTGTGTTCTTTCGGCAAAGGCTCTTGCAGTAGAGTAATTGCTGCCGGTGGGCCAACGTTTGTCGTAGGTGACTTCACCAAGTTTCTGGATGGCATCGGTATAGATTCCCCATCTCACCAGATCATATTTGCGCAACGATTCAAAACAGAGTTCCCTGCCTCTCTCGTCCCGCACTTCCTGTTGAAATTCAGCATACGATAGGCCTGACAGGGGTGCTACACCGGCTCTTTCCCGTACGATATTGATTGCCTCGTAAGCGAGCGGAGTAGGGGATTGATTCACCTCATTTTCTGCTTCAGCCAGCATCAACAGTACATCGGCATAACGGATGATCGGATAATTTTCCTGTGTATAATTTTTGTGTCGGGGCATCGAGGTTTCCCATTCTCTTCTGAACTTACCGCAGGCACGCTGTACGATCTGGCTATTGCTCCAGTTGATATAATTGTCTTTTGCATCAATCTGGTAGGGAGCCATGGAGAGATCTCTTCGCTTGTCGGTGTTTTCAAAAAGATCCCAGAGAATCAGTGATCCGCCGTAGAACCAGTAACTATATCCCAACCCTTCAGTCGAGCCGTTTTTCTGGATGTTGCCGATTACGTTTCCAATTCTACCGTCTGTCCAGTTACCATCGAGTTCCCTTGCGCCGATGAATTCCACCTCCCACATCGATTCGTTGTATTCGGTGTCGTATCTGTCGCTGGCCATCCTTTTCCACATCTCATACACATCGGGATTGAGCGAATGCTTATTGGTATCCCTGACGGCTTTAGCATACAGAGCAGCTTTTTCATAATAGGGCTTTCCCCCATTCGTAGGATATCCTGCCCGGGTGAGACATACACGGGAGAGGATGCCCTGGACCACCGTTTTTTTTACATAGGAAGGACGATCATCGTATAACTCGTCATCCACCATGTCGATCGTCTCCTCCATTTCACTGATGATCCAATCCAAGGCTTCCGCTTGTGGTGTAGCCTTCAATGCTGATTTGGAAACATCTTTAAAAGATTCTTTCCGGACGGGTACATCCTTCCATGCCTGGGCAACCAGAAAATGATAATAGGCTCGCAGAAACTTTGCCTCTCCCTTGATGCGGGTTTTTATTGCTTCATCCATGTCGGCATTGTCAATTCTTTCTAGTAGGATGTTTGCGCTTTCAATTCCGCTATAGAGAGAACTCCAGGCATTGTATATATCGGTATTGCTGGTGTTGTGATCGTTCCCATATACATGGGTCACCGTTTGTGTGGCAGGACGAACATAAAAACTGAGGTCATCCACATTGGAAATCATGCAGGAGTATCGGTTACCGTATACATTTTCTGAGGCCAATGCCGAATAAACACCGGAAAGTGCCATCTGTGCGTCGTTTTGATTTTGGAAAAACTGTTCAGGCGAAACAAAATCATAGGCGCGCGTTTCAAGAAAGTCGCTGCAGGAATGCAGGCTAAATACAAACAGCAGGATAAATATGATATTCTTCATTTTGTGATGCTTTTTTATTAAAAGGTCAGATTAAGAGAAAGTGAATAGTTTCTGGAGCGTGGGTAAGGTGACCAGTCGAATCCTGGTGTCAGTACCGTATTTCTTGTCGATACTTCAGGGTCGTTTCCAGAGTAAGAGGTGATGGTCCATAAATTCTCCGCTGAGAAAGCGACTCTTGCCGCAGCAACATGTAATCTGGAGAGCAGTGCTGGCTGGAAATTATATCCGAGAGAGAGTGATTTCAAACGGATGAAAGAACCATCTTCAATGTACAAGCTACTGTACTCCTGTGAACCCACTGCATTGGAACGGGGAATGTCACTCGATGCATTTTGTTCCGTCCAGCGGTCGGCGTAGGCAATAAACATGTTCGTATGCCTCTTCCCGGCGGGGTTTTCAAACATCATGCGGTTGGCATTCAAGAGGTCATTACCCAAGCTGAACTGGAAGAAGAAGCTCAGGTCAAAATTTTTATACGCAAAGGAGTTGTTTAATCCGCCGAGCGCTTTGGGATGTCCCTCTCCGATCGTGGTCTTATCTTCGTCGTTGATCACTCCGTCTCCATTGATGTCGGTGTAACGTGGGTCTCCTGGCCTCGATTGATTGGAGAACAAAACCACTCCCTCTTTCGGGGTATAAACGGTCGTACCGTTGCCATCCTCTGTGATATCAAAATCGCTCTGTTTGTACGTTCCTTCGTACAGATATCCGTACATCAATCCGGCTGGACTACCCACAGGACTGATGTAGGCAGGCATGGTTCTGTATTTATTATCCCAGTATACCGAATTGGTCATGGCAATCTGATTGTCATTTAACCGGCTGATTTCGTTTTTATTGAATGAAATATTAAATGCCGTGCTCCATTGAAAATCCTTTGTCTGTATGTTGGCTGTCTGAATGGAGAATTCAAATCCTTTGTTTTGTAATTCGCCGATGTTCATCATCGCGGAGGTATAACCCGATGAAGGAGCCAGGTCGGCCTGTAAAAGCAGGTCGCGGGTGTTCTTGATGTAGTAGTCTGCAATGAAGCTAATGCGGTCGTTCCAGAAACCCAGATCGAGTCCCACGTTATATTGTTCGGTCGTTTCCCATTTCAGGTTTTCGTTCTGCATGTTCGTGGGCAGATAGGCAATATATTTGTTGCTGTCGAACGGATAAAAGGTATTATCGCCTGTTGCCAGCATTCCTCTGTAGGCATAATTGTCTACCCTGTTATTTCCCGTCTCACCGTAACTGAGTCTTAGTTTTCCATTAGTCAGGATATCATTGTCTTTCAGAAAATCTTCGCGACTGAAAGCCCATGCCAATGATGTGGATGGAAAGTATCCCCATCTGTTTTCTGTAGCAAACTTAGATGATCCGTCTGCTCTGAACGATGCAGTCACATAGTATTTGGAACGGTAATTATAGTTTACCCTTGCCAGATAGGATGTCAGCGTGTTTTCTCCTTTTGAAGATCCCACTGAGGGAACGCTGCTGCTTTTTCCAAATCCAGCCATCCCGAAAATCTCGTTGGTGATAAACGTGCTGGTCATATCATGATCGTAATAACTCTCTTTTTGAAAAGTGACTCCACTCAACAGATTTATATTGTGTCCTTTTTTACCAAACTGGTAGGTTAATGTATTTTCATTCAGAAGCCTTTCAGTATTCGACTGACGGTAAAATGCGTTGATGCCTCTGTATTGTGAGTTCTTGTCATGATAAAAACCAGTTTTGGTTTTTGAATTATTAAACTGTTCGTTGGTGTAGTTAACCAGCTGGTAACCTCCCGTGGCTCTGAAACGCAGATTTTTTATGATTTCATATTCTGCCATTCCGTTGATACTGAAGTTATCGGTGGTGCTTTTGCGATATTCATTGTATGCCGACAAGACCGGGTTAAACCGGTAATCTTCGGTCATTTCAACGGCGTCGTCATACAGTTCCTCCATGAGGTTTGAACCTGTAGGAGACACGGGGCGATATCCCCATACGCTGTACATCAGAGCATTACTTACTGAGGTGGACCCACCTGTGGGATCAGCCCCGTTTCTTACAGTGCGACTGGCATTTGAAATAACTCGTAACCGCAGCTTGTCATTGAATAATTTCTGGTCGAGGCTCACACGACCCTGGTATTTATCCAAACTTGAGTTGACGATGATTCCTTCCTGATTTAGATAGGATCCCGAGGTGGAATACTGCAAATCACCCTGTACTCCAGAGAGTGACAGATAATGATTGTTTGTGATGGCTGTCCTGTAAATGGCGTCTTGCCAGTCATATTCCGGTTCAGTTAAATAATCGTTGAGTGTTTTTCCGTCGCGTAGGTAGTTCAGCGCGAAATCTTCTTCATTCATGATCTCTTGCTGTAACTCCACAAACTGATACCCGGAGAGTAACTCTTGTGTTTTGGCAATGTTGCTTATCGTCACGTTGCCGTTGTATTCAATACGCGGTTTTCCGGCACTTCCTTTTTTGGTGGTGATGATCACCACCCCATTGGCGCCACGTGATCCGTAAATGGCTGTTGCCGACGCGTCTTTTAAGACGTCTATGGATTCAATGTCATTTGGATTCAACGATCCCATGTTGCTTGATTCCAAAGGGAATCCGTCTACAACATAAAGAGGTTCAGTGCTTTGTGTCAGTGAGCCTGCACCCCTGATTGTAATGCTGAAGTTATCACCCAGGCCGCCATCCTTTGATGATACCTGCACGCCGGCTATTCGCCCTCCCAGCGATTGAGCGATGTTGTTTACGGGAGTTTTGATAATTTCCGACATGTCGGCCTTGGCTACCGATCCGGTGAGGTCTTTTCTTCTTACATCTCCATACCCAACAGCAACAACTTCGAGCTCCTGGATTTGTATGGAAGATTCATGCAGGACGATTTTTATCTGTTTCTGGCTGCCTACAGCAATCTCCTGGGAGTCGAAACCTATATAAGAAACTTCAATCACATCATTCGGAGTTGCCTGAATGGTAAATTCCCCGTCATAATTTGTAACTGTCCCTTTTGTGGTTCCTTTGATGATGATATTCACTCCCGGGAGTGTTTCTCCTCTTTCGTCTGATACGATACCAGAAACATTGACTTGCGCCAATAAGGATATCGGAAGCAACAAGAACAAGACAAACGTCATTGTTTTTAGATTGATTACTTTCATTTAGATTTGTTTTTTTGTTGACATTAAATTAAAAAAAGATTTAAAGTTTTTGGGCTTTAAATTTTATTCTCGCAACAAAGATAAATGCAAGCAGCTGACAGGAGGGGATAAAAAAGTACGAAAAAGTTCCATTTTCGTACGGGGTCGAATGATTTAACGTTTGAAGAATCAAGCAACAAACTTCTTCTTTATCAATTCAATGTGTGCAACGATTTATAGTCTGAGGGGGTCATGCCAAATTGTTCCTTGAAACATTTTGAGAAATACTTGGGAGAATTGAATCCGAGACGGTAGGTAATGTCAGAAATATTTAATTCGGGGTTATTTGTCAATAAAAAAGTGGCTTTTTTCATTTTCAGGGTGATCATAAAATCATTGGGTGTCTGGCCCGTAATTCCTTTAATTTTGTTAAATAAGCTTGTCCTCCCCAGATTCATTTCCTGCGAAAATTCGTTGATTCCAAAATAAGGATTTGCCATATTTTCTTCTATGATTCTGTTTGCTTTTTCTAAAAAGTTGCGGTCCATTTCATTTGAAGCAAGGGTGTAGGGGCTTATATCCGTAGAGTGAGCGAATCTTTCCTGCAGTATCCTTCGTCCATTCAGCAAGTTATTGCACCGGGCCATGAGCAACGCTATATCGAAAGGTTTGGTGATGTAATCGTCGGCACCCAGTTTGAGGCTCTCGATGTTAGATTCTACAGCCGTTTGAGCTGTAAGCAAAACGACGGGGATGTGGCAGACGGTGAAATTGGTTTTTATCTTTAAACACATTTCGCTTCCCGACATAAGGGGCATCATCAGGTCGCTCAACACAATATCCGGTTGCTTTTCAATTGTTTTTGCCAGGCCTTCCTCCCCATTACGGGCCATAAAAACATGGTATACAGGTTCAAAAACATGATACAAAACCTGCAACAACTCCTCGTTGTCTTCCACAATAAGGATGGAGTTTTTTGTTTCCTGATCCCCTGTTCCGTCGTTACCGGAAGCCGGTTCCATGTTATAGCTGACTTCGGACAGATAGTCTTTGATTTTACGGATACTTATCTGATCCAGATCTTCGGTGATTATTTTTTCCTCTTCTGTGAAGTGTGCCGATCCTTTCAGGAGAGTGATGTTGAAATTGCTCCCTTTGTTTACTTCACTTTCAAGTATGATTTCAGCATGATGAGCATCCAGGATTCCCTTTGTCAGGGCGAGCCCCAGTCCCGTCCCTGGGACATTACCGATTGATTCAGGAAGGGTACTGATTTGATAAAACTGATCAAATATTTTATTTTTATTTTCCGGAGAGATACCGATGCCGCTGTCTTTGATGGAAACATATACCTTTTCATCATCCTGCGAGATGCTGACGATTATTTTTCCCTCTTTCGGTGTATATTTAAATGCATTGGATATTAAATTGAAGAAGACTTTTTGCATCAGATTCTGATCGAACCAGAGTAAGATCGTATCGTTCTCTGCCTGGAATGAGAAATCAATTTTTTTCGCTTTGGCATATTCTTCAAAGGAAAAGTATATTTCGTGGACAAATTGGATGATATTGTATTCACCCGCTTTGATCGGCATCTTTTTGTCATTGATCTTCCTGAATTCGAGCAACTCGTTGATCAGACGGGTCATTAGTGCAGCATTTCTGCTTATGCTTTGAATCCTGTTTGACGCCTCTGGCAGTAGTTTTTTCTGTTGTAGGAGCATGTCTACCTGGCTGGTAATTAATGTGAGCGGTGTTCTGAATTCGTGGGAAATATTGGTGAAAAAGCGGATTTTCGACTGATTAATCTCTTCAATATGTGCTTTTTCTTTTTTCTCATATTCTAGCGATGATTCCAGCCTGACTTTATATTTTATGTATCTCACGTATAAGAGGATTAAACTCAGTGCAGCCAGCAGGTAGAGTAAATACGCCCAAGTACTCTTGTAAAAGGGGGGGGGTGACGCGAAAAGCAATCGAGGTTTCACCTGATTTTATCTTGGAATTCAAGGAAATAGCAACGAGTTCCAGCAGATAATTTCCGGCATCGAGGTTCATTAGGTTCACTTCATGAAGTCCTTCTCTGAGGGGCACCCATTCATTTGACAGACCTTTTATCCGGTATTGATAACGGTATCGGTCGAGCGCGGTTATGTGATCGGAAGAAAATTCGAACTTAAGGATCGACTGCTGGTGGTTAAATTTTAACCGGGGTGAAAAAGTCAATTTCTCTTTCAGTAATCCAGTAGGATCGTTCGTTTCCACTTCCCGGTTATTTACCCACAGGTTTGAAAAATAGAGATTAACCGGTTCCGGTATTTCCAGTATCTCCTGTTCATCAAATGAAACCATTCCGTTCATTCCTGCCACGTATATTGTGCCATCCGGCATCACGGTTATTCCTCCGTTAAACAATGAATTCAATGTGATGCCATCGTTTGAAGCAAAATTGGTCACTTCATTGTTCGCCGGATTGATGTATGACAACCCACGGGTTGTTGTCAGGTAGATATAACCAAGAGGAGATTCGATCATGTTGCTGATATAATCGTTCTTCAGATTGCTGTTTTGGGACGTAAATCGGAGAAATGAATCTGAGTGGGCATCGTATAGGTCCACACCTCCACCACTTGTTGCAATCCATATTCTATTGGCGGAGTCAAGGTATAATTTGGTGATGTTTATATTGCTCAATGACCGGTTATCGTTGGGGTCAGGAAAGTACTGTCGCACTTCTCCTGTTAGCATGTTGTATTTAAACAGGCCTCTGCTAGCTACCCACAAATTGTTTTCGTTATCGAAAGCCACATCCACGAAAAAGGTTACATGCTGATGCAATTGTTCGGAGAATACCGAAAATGTTTCTTTCTCCTTGTCGAAGAGGTACAAGCCATTGTAGGTCGCAATGATGTATTGATCTTTGAAGGGCAGAATTCTTCTTACTATATTGGATTGATCGAGTCCTACCCGTATGGGATTGTACCTCTTTAGCTGCATACTCTTTAGTTCCAGTGTAACCAGACCTCCAAGGTGCAACCCCAATAGCAAGAGGTCCTCATCCCGGTCGAGCCAGGCCGACTTAATGTTATCATTTTCCAGTGCAGCTATTTGAGCGTATGTTTTATTCCGAGTGTTATACAGGATTAATCCGTCTCCTTCGGTACAGAGAAAAGTGGTACTGTCATTGTAAGGAATTATTTCGCTGATGATGGGGAAGGGCTTGTTGGCAAAAGATCCATTGGCTAAATCATGAAAGGTGTAGCCTCCGGATTTTGGGTTAAAATAATTTGCCCCTCCAAAATAAGTGCCTATCCACAAGTTTCCCCGATTGTCTTTGTAAAGTGACCAGACAGATTCATTGGAGAGGCTTTTGTCATTATTTACTTCGGAATCGTAATGATAAAACCTTGACGATGAACGGTCAAGTTTATTTAATCCTTCCTTTGTACCAATCCATATATCCCCGTTCTCGTCCTCGCACACGGTCCTTACAAAATCTGAAGACAATCCACTTGTAGGATCTTTCTGATATTGGCGAAAATTCACAATGGCATTATTCGGATTGATCATGTATACGCCCTTTTCCCAGGTACATATCCATATGTTTTTTTCAGAATCTTCGTAAAGTGACGCTACATGGCTACAGTCAGGAAGCTGCCTCTCTATTTTTTTGTTTTGATCGATCACAAAGATCCCAGAGGTGATTGTACCCACATACAGGCGATTGCCAGAAGCTGGAAGTATGGCTGTTATCTGTGCGTTGCTGTCGACTTCGCTAAAAAAGGACGATTGCCCATGGCTGACTTGAAAAATCCGGTTGTCTTTTGCATACCAGAGGCTACTGTTGCCGTAACTCATCGCATTGACCTGTATTGTGATGAGGGGTGTGACGGCTTCTGTTCTAAGATCATATCGATCGATACCATTCTGGGTATGTATAAATACCGAGCCCTGTGCGTCGCCTTGAATTTCCTTTATCAGATTTCCAGATAATACATTTTCTGGCCTTCCTGTGGGTTGTAAGATGGTAATTCGGTTGCCATCGTAAATATTTAATCCCTCCCGGGTGCCAAACCACATGCGGCCCAATTCATCCTGGTAAATAGTCATGACTGAAAGTTGAGACAGACCTTCTTCTATGCCTATTTTTGAGAAATAGACATCGTTTTGCCCATGGACGAACAGTACATTGAACCATATGATGAATATGGTGGGTAAAATGGTAAAATGCCGGAACAAAGGTCGACTCCTTCTTGCCATATACAGGTGATCTAAAAAAACACAAGCCCGGTTGTGTTTAGACAAAGATGCGAAAAAATCAGACTTTTACCTAATGAAAAGCCTGATTTTTTCGCAATCTTAATGTATGAATTTATCGTGTTTATTTTACTTCAATGGAAGCATTTCCTGTGTAACCACATCCCTTTGGAAGTTTGATCTGTGCATTTTTTTATGTCTTTTTTAGAATAACGGTTGGCCTGCCTCTATCTTTGTTTTTCTGAGCAACGCTTCCAGGAAGTAGTAATCGGCATATACCAAAGGTACATCAATTTCCGATTTTAAGGATTTTGCGCCGGTACTGTGTAGTAGCAGGAATCCCCCATCTGTGCCAGGGGTGGCACGGTAGTTCAGTGTAAGGTTTTCCAGGATCGTATCTGCCCACTGTTTGTACTGACTGGCTCGTTCTCCTTCGTAAAGGTTTAGTTCATACAATGCCGAAGCGGTAATGGCCGCGGCGGAAACATCCCTGGGTTCGTTGGGAATTTCCGGAGCATTGAAATCCCAGTATGGAATGAGATCTTCCGGAAGATTGGGATGATTGAAGATAAAGGCTGCAATGTGATGTGCCTGATTTAGGTAGGCTGGGTCTTTGGTCTCCCTGTACATGAGTGTATAGCCATAGAGTGCCCAGGCTTCTCCCCTCGACCATGTGGACTCATGAGCGTAACCTTGGTGGGTGTGCCTGTTCAAGACCTTTCCGGTGATGGTATCGTAATCCACCACATGGTAGGTACTGTAATCCGGCCTGAAATGATGCTGCATGGTGCTGTTCGCATGGTTGACTGCAATCTGGTAGAAAGTGGAATCACCACTTTCCTTGAATGCCCAGAACAACAACTCCAGGTTCATCATGTTGTCGATGATGACCGGACATTGCCATTTACCCTGGTTGTGATCCCAGGAGCGTATTATCTTTGCGCCGGGTTTGTATCGGGAAGACAAGGATCGTGCCGCATCAAGGATAATCTCCTTATAGCCCACATTGCCGGTGAGGCGTAGTCCGTTGCCAAAACTGTTGTACACCATAAAGCCCAGATCGTGTGTTCCTGTGTGATGTCTTAAAACCTGCAGTGGTTCTGTGAACTGTATGGCTCTTTCTCTCCATGCCGGATCGTTGGTTTTTTCATACATAAACCAAAGTTCTCCCGGAAAGAACCCGCTAGTCCAGTCGTATGCATGCACCACCTTCAGTGCGCCGTCCTCGTCAAGTGTTCTGGGACTCACCAAAGGACGCCTGGCTCTCATGGCAGAATCTCTTGAATCCTTGGCGATCGCTTCTGCTGTTAAATCTATTGCATGCTGCAGCTGTTGCGCAGCGAAGTTAAAATTGTCGTTTACAAAATCCTTTTGTGAGCCGTTTTTACACGATACCAGGAGGAGTGTGGCGCATGAAAATGCAGTGATAAAGAATTTCAGTTTCATTTTTTTCTATTATATTTTTGATTGTTATTTTCTTTGACTTTCACCAATCTTTCAGATTCTTATCAGTATAGGTTGCGCTGTTGCGTGATTTTTCCGGGATCAGCAATACTTCGAAATATGCTTTTGAATTGGCTGGCAGACTACATTCAAATCCTACCATTACCGTACCGGGGTTTGGGGCATCATAATCGTTTGTGGGTACTGTACTCCACGTTTTCATTTCTACATTTGAAGGACTTTTGACCTGGATATATAATTTTTTATTGTCTTGGTTCAGTATGGCTGAATTCTCTCCCAGCTCGACGTCTGCAAAAGTGAACATCGCCCACTTCAATTTTGTCTCTTTCCCCAGGGTCTCCACTTCATCACGTACAACCACATATTTCCCATCTTTCATGGCTACACCTCTTACAACCTGCTTCATTTGACCATCGTAAATTGAGGATATGTCTGAGACAACATAAGAAAATGCTTCCGCATCGGAATATGCATCGATCTTTCCATATCCTTTCACCTGCTGATGCTGGTTATCGATTGTGATCACATTATGCGAATGGTTGTTCATTCGATAAATTGTCCAACGCTGTGCGTCCTGCGTCCTACCAAAGATACTCATTCCTTTCGATTCCAGCGATTCATAGTTTTGCATACCCGGGTCGGATGACCAGCGCACACCGTCGGCTTCCATTATAAATGAGCCGACATCCATATGTCCGTGATTCACCGAAGGTGAGCCGGACTTAAATCCGAGATAGATGGCATTGGGATCTGTCCAGGATGTTCTCATCATCGCGACCGGATTGGTCCCCTGACCGATCCAGAATTTTTCTTTGGGTTCGGTGATTTTATCCAGTGGAATATTTTTACCCCAGATCATGATAGCAGGCAGCTCTCTGATACTCTTAAATTTTGAAAAATTATCCGTTTTTAGAAACGTTTTCTCAGACCACAAGACTGAGGGTTTGTCACTTTTTTGTGCTAACCAGAACATTGCCGGACTCAGACTGGCACCAAGCCCGTTGTCGGACCAGTTGAAGTTTTTTCCGCTCGGTGCGATCATGTGTTTCAGGAAGTCGGATGTCTGTAGAAAACCCGGAGAACGCGAAAGCCCCCGGTCAGTTCCCAGCGCTTTTTCCACGGCGCAGATAAACAGGATATTGAAGGTAGTTCCATAACCCCAATATCCGTATCCCTCCGGGTAGATTCCTTCCGGCTTATATACTTCCATGGAGAGGGGGATGGTGGCAA
>ENA-UOOR01000316-UOOR01000316.1-fermentation-metagenome-genome-assembly--contig:-NODE-316-length-71266-cov-11.560489_pt1 | contig 71266 bp, 62 predicted proteins | sample MGYA00245780_ERZ724029 | MGnify/ENA primary metagenome ERZ724029 (study PRJEB28704, sample SAMN03018315) | fermentation metagenome | biome: anthropogenic terrestrial biome; feature: soil; material...
TCATGCGAACGACGAGCGACGAGCGACGAATATCGAGAGCTATTTTCTAAGTAGGAGGAAAAATGAGAGCAATAAAGATTAAACAAGGTACTACCATTCGTTTGGAGCAGTTTCTTAAGTTAGCAGGGGTGGTAATGACTGGGGGAGAAGCTAAAACCTTAATTCAGGATGGAATGATTAAGGTTAATGGAGTAATCGAAGAAAGACGGGGAAGAGCATTATACCCCGAGGATATTGTGACCATGCCCGATGGGGAAAATTTGAAGGTATTTTACAAGGAAGACGAAATTGTACTTAGAGAAGATTAAAATCAGGAATTTTCGAAATTACTGTACAGCCGATGTTTTGTTAGCTCCTCATATTAATGTTTTGTATGGAAATAATGGTCAAGGAAAGACTAATTTTCTTGAAGCAGTTTCTTTTTTAACTCTAGGCAGTTCGTTTCGGACCAAAAGAGATGAAGAATTGCTCAAGCGAGAAGAAAAAGGATTTTATCTTAAAGGAGAATTTCTAGATAATGACGAATCTCTCCTTCTTGAAGTCGGAACAGATCTAAATCGTCTTGTGGTTAAAGTAAACGGGGTAGTATATAAGAGTAAAAGGGCTCTCTTTGGGCGGGTTAGAACAGTCATCTTTACCCCGGATGATTTACAAATAATTAAAGGTGGGCCAGAAAAGCGTCGTGAATATTTAGATTTATATTTGGCCCAGGCTTATTCGGGGTATCGTAAAGTTTTTCTCGATTTTTATCGAGCGTTATATCAGAGAAATTCTTTACTGAAAAAATTTAGAGAAGGTTTTCGTGACTTTACCGAATTAGAAATCTGGACTAATAAGGTGATAGAAGAAGGAAGTAGGATAATATATTATCGACTGAAAGCTGTGGAAGAGATCAGTCCCTGGATTAACCGTTATCACCAGTTGATGAGTAAAGAGAAAGAAGATTTACATGGTTTATATATATGTACTGGAGAGATGCGTCCAATTATGGATATTGATTGTATTAAAGAAGAATACAAAAAGGCTATTTTTCGTAGAAAAATAGAAGAGATGAGGAGAGGATATACTTTAGTTGGTCCGCACCGGGATGATTTACAGTTACTTTTAAATCAAAAATGGGATTTACGAGTTTATGGTTCGCAAGGACAACAAAGAACAGCTGCTCTAGCTTTGAAATTAGCGATGGTTGATCTGATTAAAAGAACTCAAGGCGTTCCTCCTCTCCTTCTTCTAGACGATGTCTTCTCGGAATTTGATAATGAAAGAAAGAAAGAGTTGTTAAGGTTATTAACCGCGGGAACACAAACGATTATCAGCACTACTGAACTGCGGGATTTTCCCAACTTAGGTTCAGAGTTCAAGGCTTTGCGAGTAGAGAGTGGAGTGATTTTCGATTAATAAAGTTAATCCTCTGTCTGAGATCGTTCAAGGGTTTCTCATAAATTGGTCGCAAGATAACCGAGCTAAAACAGGGTTAGCTCTTTATTATTGGCCCAAAGTAATTGGGGATGAGCTAAAAACGAAAGCAGAAGCCGTCCAAGTAAGAAATGGCATTCTCTGGATAAAGACTCCTGATCCATCGCTTGCTTATAATTTAACCTTTTTTAAAAAGGAAATTATCAATAAATACCAAAAGTATTTAGGGGCAAAAACCATACGTTCAGTAAGGGTTACTATTGGAGACCTTACTGATAATTATGATTATGGTAAAAAAGGGGAAGATAGTAGAGGATCTCTTGAAAGCATTAAAATTCCATCCATAATAGATAAAGAGATGAAGCAGATAAAAGATCCAGAACTAAAAAAAGTTTTTGCGAATTTTTACAAGCGACATGAGAGCATAAAGAAGAGGCCTTAATTGCAGAATTCCTGGAAAAGGAGGATGTATATGTTTTTGCATCTTGGTGGGGTAACGGTTATTAGTATTAAAGAGATAATTGCTGTTCTAAATCTAGAGAAAATAAACTTTAGGGAAGAATGGGTTAATCAGAGTCTTCCCAAAAAACAGTTGTTGGATATCTCCGAAGGAAAGCCAAAATCAGCTATTTTTACTGATGAAAAAGTTATTCTTTCGCCTATTTCTTCTTTTACGTTGAAAAAAAGATTGAAACAAATTCCAGCCTGATAAGTCGTCCACGTCAACCTCTATTGACCCCAATTATTAACAAAAATAAGTTGACATGGTTTGACAAGCATCGAGTGTTTTCAAGTTAGTAATCCTATGGGAGGTGTTTGTTTGTCGAAAAAAATTGAGCAGCAAAATATGGGTTATAATGCTGAACAGATCCAAGTACTAGAAGGACTTGAAGCAGTTAGAAAACGCCCTAGTATGTATATAGGGAGTACATGTGTACGTGGCCTCCATCACCTCGTATATGAGGTTGTAGACAATAGTATTGATGAAGCATTAGCAGGTTTTTGTGATCTAGTCAAAGTTACCTTGCAAACAGATGGTTCAGTAACGGTAGAAGATAATGGCACTGGAATTCCAGTAGATATCCATCCTAAAGAAAAAGTTTCTGCGCTGCAAGTAGTAATGACTAAGCTCCATGCCGGTGGTAAGTTTGGGGGAGAACATTACCGAGTTTCAGGGGGACTTCATGGTGTGGGAGTTTCGGTGGTAAACGCCCTTTCTGCTTGGTTAGAAGTGGAGGTTAAGCGGGATCACAAAATTTATTTTCAAAGATATGAAAAAGGTAAACCTCAGAATGAAGTTAAGACCATCGGTAGGGCGGATAGTACAGGTACGAAGGTGACTTTCCAACCAGATCCTGAGATTTTCGAGAGTTGCGAATTTAGTTTAGAAACCCTTTCACATCGTTTACGTGAAATGGCCTTTCTCAACCGCGGTTTAACAATCGAGCTTGAGGATAAGCGAGTTGAGAAACAGATCTCCTTTCATTATGAGGGCGGAATTATCTCCTTTGTTGAGCATCTTAATAAAACGAAGACGCCTATTTACAAAGAGGTTATTTATATTCAAAAAGAAGTTGATGACAACCTCATCGAAGTAGCAATGCAGCATAATGATGGTTACGTTGAGAATGTTTACACCTTTGCTAATAATATAAACACTCAAGAAGGTGGAACCCACTTGTCTGGTTTTCGTTCTGCCTTGACCAGATCCTTAAATGATTATGCAAGGAAAAACAATTTACTAAAAGAGAATGAAAGCAATTTATCTGGTGATGATGTGCGGGAAGGTTTAACAGCTATTCTAAGTGTGAAATTACGTTTTCCCCAGTTTGAAGGTCAAACTAAGACGAAATTAGGGAACAGCGAAATGAAGGGGGTAGTTGAGTCCGTAGTATATGAAGGACTCTCGGATTTTATGGAAGAGAACCCCCCGGTGGGCAGGAGAATTATTGATAAATGTATCCTAGCGAGTAGGGCTAGGGATGCCGCCCGCAAGGCTAGGGAATTAACGCGGAGAAAAAATGCTTTAGAAATTTCTTCCCTCCCTGGTAAATTAGCTGATTGTACTTTTAAAGAACCAGAATTATCCGAATTGTATCTAGTGGAAGGTGATTCAGCCGGAGGTTCAGCAAAACAAGCCAGAGACCGAAGATTCCAGGCGATCTTACCCTTACGAGGGAAGATTCTTAATGTGGAGAAAGCCCGTCTCGACAGAATACTGAATAATGAAGAAATTAAGGCGATGATTACTGCTTTAGGTTCTGGAATTGGAGAGGACTTTGACCTTTCGAAGCTCCGTTATCATAAAGTAATTACCATGACTGATGCCGATGTTGATGGGGCGCATATCCGTACTCTCCTTTTAACGTTCTTCTATCGATACATGACCCCTCTAATTGAAAAGGGACATGTCTATATCGGGATGCCCCCACTATTTTTAGCGAAAAAAGGGAAAAAACAGCAGTACTGTTACTCAGAACATGAATTAGAGGAATTTTTAGAAACAAATGGACGTCAGGGAGTAGCCATTCAAAGATATAAGGGTCTTGGCGAAATGAATGCCGAACAGCTATCAGATACGACTATGAATCCGGAAAGCAGAACAATTCTCCGCGTGACCTTAGAGGATGCGGTTGCTGCTGATGAGATCTTCTCCACATTAATGGGGGATAAAGTAGAACCGAGACGAGAGTTTATCCAAGCTCACGCTCGAGAGGTTATTAACCTAGATATCTAAGTATTCGTTCACACTGGCTACCGCCCGCACAGGTGAAGTGAGGAAATTGCATGTTTGTCGATCAAGGTCAACTTGTTTTTCTTAAAACATTCATTTTATTGAAACTCAACTCAACTGTTGACCTTAAAGGGCGCCAAATGTGAGAATTATGAAATTTTTTAAAGTATAAAACGCCCGAGTTTATTTTAATATAAAAAATCTATAATTTTAAGGGATTGAATCCATTGGAGGGAGCATTTTGGCAGAAATTTTCGACGGGAAAGTCGTCCCTATAGATATAGAGCATGAGATGAAACGTTCATATCTCAGCTATGCGATGAGTGTGATCGTCGGTCGAGCTCTTCCTGATGTTCGGGATGGGTTAAAACCAGTTCATCGCCGTATTTTATATGGAATGTATGAATCCGGCACTACTCCGGCCAAACCATACAAAAAATCAGCTCGTATTGTTGGGGATGTAATGGGAAGATATCATCCCCATGGCGATTCCGCTATTTATGACTCAGCCGTCCGTATGGCTCAAGATTTTTCTTACCGTAATCCGTTGGTGGATGGGCATGGTAATTTTGGTTCGGTAGATGGAGACCCGCCGGCGGCGATGAGGTATACAGAGGTTCGTCTTTCTAAGTTAGCGATGGAAATGCTGACCGATATTGAGAAAAACACTGTAGATTTTGCTCCGAATTTCGATGGTAGTATGGAAGAACCGGTGGTCTTACCTTCACGTTTCCCGAATTTATTGGTAAATGGTTCCTCTGGGATTGCCGTGGGGATGGCTACCAATATCCCTCCTCATAATTTAGGAGAAGTAATCAATGGCGCTATTTTACTAATCGATGATCCCGATGCCGACAGTGAAGCTTTAATGAAGGTTGTAAAAGGGCCTGATTTTCCTACGGGTGGAATAATTTTAGGCCGCGAGGGAATCCGTGACGCCTTTTTAACCGGAAGAGGAAGTATCAAGGTTAGAGCGAAAACCAGAATAGAGACGCTTAGTGGCGGAAAAAACCAAATTATTGTTACGGAATTACCCTATCAAGTGAACAAGGCAAGATTAATCGAGAAGATCGCAGAGCTAGTGCGGAATAAAGTTATTGAAGGCATCTCTGATCTACGGGATGAATCTGACCGTTCCGGAATGCGGATCGTTATTGAGCTAAAGCGAGATGCTAACCCGAATGTTCTTCTTAATCAACTCTATAAGCATACCCAGCTACAAGATTCTTTTGGGGTCATCATGTTGGTGTTGGTGGATAATGAGCCACGGGTGCTTGGACTCCATGATATTATTCGCTATTATCTTCACCACCAAAGTGAGGTGGTAACGAGAAGAACTCAGTATGATTTAGAGAAAGCGGAGGAGCGCGCGCATATTATTGAAGGGTTGCGTATTGCCCTTGATCATATTGATGAGGTAATCAAGTTAATTCGTTCTTCCCAGACGGCAGAGATTGCAAGGGAAGGATTGATGGAAAAGTTTGGACTTTCTGAGCGGCAGGCACAGGCGATTTTGGATATGAGACTCCAGAGTTTAACAGGGTTACAGCGTGAGAAACTAGAAGAAGAGTATAACCAACTTGTTAAAATCATTACTTATTATCAAGAATTACTGGCTGATCCGGCGAAAATTATGGCTGTAGTTAAAGAAGAACTGCAGGAGATAAAAGAAAAGTATGCTGACCCACGAAGAACTGAGATCGCCCAAAGTGAAGAGGATATTTCGATGGAAGATCTAATTGCTGATGAAGACATTGTAGTTACTATAACTCATAATGGCTATATAAAACGGCTACCGATTACCACTTACAAAAGTCAAAGACGAGGTGGAAGGGGGATCACGGGGATCAACACCAAGGAAGAAGATTTTGTGGAACATTTCTTTATTACTTCTACCCATGATTATATCTTGTTTTTTACGAACCAGGGACAGGTTTATCAGCTCAGAGGGTTTGATATTCCCGAGGCCTCACGACAGGCTAGGGGAGTAGCGATCATTAACCTGATTCAGTTAGAGCCTAAAGAGAGAATTAACGCGTTTATTCCGGTAAAACAATTCAGCGAGGATCTTTTCTTATTAATGTGCACTCAAAATGGGATTGTGAAGAAAACAGCTTTGTCGCAATATAGGAATAACCGTAAAAAAGGGCTAATTGGGATCTCTCTTGATCAGGGAGATGAGTTAATCGGTGTTAGATTAACCGATGGGGCTCGGGAAGTGATCATTGTTACCAAAAAGGGGCAGTCGATCCGCTTTTCGGAAGAAGAGGTTAGAGCAATGGGACGGACAGCTAGGGGAGTTAAAGGGATAACGCTACGAGCTGAAGATCTGGTGGTAGGAATGGACATTGTCAAGGATGATGCTGAATTATTAATTATAACGGAGAATGGTTTTGGAAAAAGAACACCGTTCGATCAATACCGGGCACAGACTCGGGGCGGGATTGGAACTAAAACCCTTAATCGAACGTCAAAAACCGGTGAGATTGTAGGGGGTAGGGTAGTTTACCCTGAACATGAGTTAATGTTAACTAATGCCAGTGGGATGATTATCCGGGTAACGGTTAGTGGGATCTCGTCGATGGGTCGCAATACCCAAGGAGTAAAGATTATGCGTTTAGATGATAATGACCGGATAGTAGCTTTAGCCAGAGTAATTAGTAAGGCGGAAGAGGACGAAGATGGGGAGTAAAAGGAGGTTAATACCCCTTTTTTCAGAACAGTTTCTTAATATTTCTAGAGCGGGGCGAAATTGTGCGTATAAAAAAACTGAGGATTAAAGGTTTTGGTTCGATTATAGATAAAGAGTTTGATTTCGATCAATCCTTTACCACACTTCTATGGGAGGAAAAGGGAAAGCAAGAAACCCTAAGTGATGTAATTGTAGCGTTATTATTTGGTTTTCCTCCCCATCGTCGCAGTAGCTTGGAGAAATATTGTCCAGTTATAGGAAAGAAGCAATACAGCGCTTCGCTCGTAGTTGAAACGGAAGCTGGAGAGTTTTTGATTGGACGAAATTTTCCCCGCGAGATACTGGAGGTTTTTAAGTATGAGGAGAAGCGTCTCCTTCCCCTCCCCGCTACCGTTCTTATGGATATAATATATAGCGAATTTGGCACTTTAAATCCCCTGGATTTTGAGGCTATTTCTTTGTTCCAAAATAATAATCTGCGACTAAATCAATATGCGCCACTGATCCGGGAACATGTTCAACAACTTGTTTATGAGGGTGTTTTAGAAAGGGTTCTTCCTAGAGCTTTATCTTTAGAAGAAGCTAACCAGGGGCAAATAAAAGAAAGATTAATTAAGAATGAAGATTTACTTAAGAAACTTACTTCACTCCAATCTGAAGTGAAGTGCTTGGAAGAACAAGAAAATAAATTATCCCACTACGAACAATTCTTATCGGTTGAGCACAATTCTCTCTTAGAAGAGCTGTCTCGAGAATATACTGCTGCGACATTGGAAAGGAGCTTTTATGAAGAACAGCTTCGTGAAGAAAAAGAAAGCAGAAAAATAATCGAGAGAGAAGCAAGGCTTCTTCGGGAAAAAATAGCCACTTTTGACCAAACGCTTTATACAAATGAGATTCAGCAGAGAGTTATGGATATGTTGACTATTAGAGATCACAAGAATGTTCTGCTACAAAAAGAGGAAGAAGATTTAAACAAGCTGGGCAAAAAAGGTGTTTTTTCTCGAATGAATAGTAAAGAAGCTGAAGAAATAAAGTTAAGGATCGAAAGGTTGCTGTATGATTTATCGAGGATTAGAGAAGAGTTAAGAGTTTTACTCAAAGGAAAGAAACCTGAAGAATTTCTTAAGGAAAAAACATTGCTTGAACAGTATAGTAATGACCTGCTTAGATTAGAGTATCCCTCTATTCAGAAGGAGAATGATCATGAAAACAGAGAGCGCTTGAAAAAAATCAAAGAGCATGAGGGAAGTCTCCGTCAACAGTTTGATAAACTTCTGGTTTTAGCTGGGCAAGAAGAATTGGAAATAGTTAAAACCAAGGTAAAACAATTACAACAAGTAAAGCAGAAAAAGAAGATAGTTGAGGAGGAAATCAAAGAGCTGACAACAGAGGTGGGGATGGAAAACCCGGATCAAGCTATGGCTTATTTGGAGCAAAAGAAGAAAAGTTTAGAAGAAGAACTAGTTACTATTGCCGAGCAGGATACGTGGTGGGGAGATGATGAGCTTTCTATCTTATACCAAGAGGCCAGTAGATTACTGGCAGTCTTTACTTTAGGACGGCATAAAAAAATTACCCCTCGAATTAGCGGAAATCAACTAGGTTTTATAGTGAGTGGGGAAGAGGGCGAGGTTTTAGATGAACAGCTAGAAGCCGATGAGAGAGACCTTACTCATTTAGCTTTTCGTCTGGCCATGGCTAAAAGGCGGATGGTGGAAGAAAAGGCCCTTATCTTGATGAATAATTACCCAAAGCTATTAACGGCAGAAAGCCGAGAAAATTTACTTTCCTTGTTAAAAGAATGGTTTAAGGAAGGACAAATTATCTTAATCCAAAGTAATGATTAAAAGGTAGTTTTATGAGTACTACAGAGACACTCCTCAAGAAGATGGGGAGTGTTGTTAATTTGTATAGTAATTTTCCCCATTTTAGGGGAGGATAGAACGGAGGGAAACTTGATCAGATAGAGCTAATTGCGTTGTTCCCAGATTTAACTATCACATCTAAAGAAATGCCTCCTTTGTTGATTCACCCGCCTTTGATTGACAATACTTTGTAATACTGTCGGTAGGCGGCATGAACAACTTGCTTGTGTGGTGTGACCACAAATTAAGTTAACAACGCAATTAGCTTACATAAGAATTTAATTAAGGAGAAGGAGATTTTCCAGTTGATAGAGAAAAACAAATAAAACCAGACTTATTATTGGCGGTCGTTTGTTGCGGAGGTGATAAAAAATGAATCAATTTAAAGTTGAACGTCCATCTTCACGTATTGGATTATTTACGCTGTTGATGACTGCGGCTTTTATGGGGGGATTACTGGTTTTACTGGCAGTAAAATATACCGGTCTCGGACAGGCTTTGGTGCTTCCCCCATCTATACAGCAAGAAGAAGCGAAACCGCCGGAAATCCAACCACCACAGCCTATACAAATGACAGATTATGAGACAGCCACTGTTCGAGTTGTTGATCAAGTAGGACCGAGTGTAGTGATGATTACGACCACTAGTTTGGTCGAAGTTAAGGATTTTTTCTTTGGTTTGGTCGGTTACCGCCCGGTTCAAGGCTTAGGCTCCGGGGTAATCTTCCGGGAGGATGGCCATATCCTTACCAACTATCATGTCATTGAAAATGCTGAAGAGGTGGTAGTTGTATTAAGTGATGGGCGAAAGGTCTCCGCGAAACTGATTGGAGCAGATCCAGATAATGATTTGGCTGTTTTAAAGATCGAAGGAAAGGATTTTTCCGTGGCAAAGTTTGGTCGCTCAGAGAATCTCCGGGTTGGGCAGATGGCGATTGCTATTGGCAACCCCATTGGTGAGGGATTAAAAAATACAGTGACAGTGGGAGTAATTAGTGCGCTTGGCAGAAGTATTGCCACTGGAGAGCAGTCGGCGTTGCGGGATTTGATTCAGACTGATGCCTCAATTAATCCGGGAAATTCGGGCGGTCCTTTATTGGATAGTGAAGGAAGAGTAATAGGGATTAATACGGCGATTATTAAAGAAGCACAAGGGATAGGTTTTGCGATTCCAATAGATAAAGCCGGGGAAACAGCTGACCTGATTATTAAAGGGAAATTACGACGTCCAGGAGCGATTGGCATCAGTTATGTGCCATTTGACCAGACAAACAAGAAGTTGATCGAAAAGCGCTTTCGAATTAATCTTCCGGTTGAGCAGGGTTTTTTAATTACGCAAGTTTTCTCCGGCCCGGCATCAAAAGCTGGTTTGAAAGCTGGGGATATAGTGATCGCGATCAATGGACAAGAAATTACTAAAGGCGCCAACTTTACAGGTTTGGATTTGAAAGTTGGTGATCGCTTGACGATGGAGATCTATCGAAACGGTCGTAAGCATAAAGTAGAAATGACGGCCGGACCAATACAGTAAAACGTGAAAAGCCCACTACTTGTGGGCTTTTTTTGCAGACCAAAACTTTTTTCTCGCTTGATAGCAGTACTCTCATATTTTGTAGCTTTCTACAAAGGGTAAGCTAAATTTGGTGTCTATCAATGGGATCTAAATATAAGCTTAGCTAAATCTGGTTTTACTCTATGCGTAGAAACAAGAGTAATGTCTCTGCCGTTTTTGGTCGGAGATGATCGGCAATAGAAAAGCAGAGGCGCAGCGCATATCTTTAGAAGAAGGTAGTTTGGAAGGGAGGAGCGCGAAGATACTACATCTTACAATTTTAGCAGTAGGAAAGATCAAAGAAGACTATTTACGTAAAGGGATTGCCGAGTATCAAAAAAGATTAACTTCTTATGTAAAGTTAAAGTTCTTAGAAATTCCTGATTCCCCCTTAGTAAAAGATCCGTTCAAAGCCAAAATAGAAGAAGGAAAGAAGATCCTGGAGGCAATGAGGGATAATTCCTTTGTGGCGGTTTTAGATCCTAGCGGACAGAAGCTCTCTTCAGAAGAACTTGCGCAGTGGTTAGGGGAACGCGAAATGGCTGGAAAAGAAGTGATGCTGATCATTGGTGGGGCCTCCGGCTTAATCCCAGAAATTTTAGCCCGAGCTAATGATGTATTTTCATTTTCTGATTTAACTTTTCCCCATCAGTTGTTCAGGTTAATATTGATGGAACAGTTATACCGGGGATTTAAGATTTTACGCGGAGAGAAATACCATTTATGATCTAACTTCTCCCCCAAAAGTAGGAGTTGAAACTCCTACTTTTTTCTTAGTAATTTTGCAGTTTTAGTAGATGCAGTCGGGGAAGAGTTCAAGTATAATTACAGTAAGGAGGTGGCGGTTTGATCCAAGTCTATATCGTAGATGACCATCCCTTTGTACGGGAGGGTTTAAAAACGTTCCTCGGTGCTCAACAGGGGATAGAGCTGGTGGGAGAGGCCGGGAGTGGAGAAGAGGCTTTAACAGAGATTCAAGCATTACAACCTGAGATTGTGGTCGTGGATCTGCATTTGCCCGGGATGGGCGGGGTGGAGTTGACCAGAAAAATTCGCGAGGTTTGTGTAAATGCTAAAATAATTATTCTTTCCAGCTTTTCTGAAGAAGATGAGGTGATAGACGCCATCGAGGCTGGAGCTCTGAGTTATCTACTGAAAGATTCCTCTCCGGCAAAACTGGTTGAAGCAATTCAGGCCGCCCAGTTAGGAGAACCTGTTTTACATCCTCGGATTGCTAAAAGATTAATGCAGAGAGTGCGACGGCAAGAACCGGCCGGGGAGCAACTTACTGTTAAGGAAAAAGAAGTGTTAGCTTTATTGATCCAGGGACGATCCAATAAAGAGATGGCCGGCGAATTATGGGTTTCCGACACGACAATTAAGAGTCACGTTAGCAGTATTCTCCGTAAATTAGAGGTAAATGATCGTACCCAGGCGGTGATCAAAGCCATGAAAGAGAGGTTACTAGAGAAATGAACTCTGCGGCTTTGAGTAATCGTAATAAAGAAATGCTCAAAGATGCCGGGAGAGGAGCGCTCTTTGGAATCGGTATTGGTTTTGCCTTTCGGTTAGCATTAGTTGGGATGCCGACTAATCTCCTGGATTGGCTGGCCACTTCGGTTTTTGGGATGGTGATCGGATTTGCGCTTACCTTAAGTATTGAATTTATGACGAAGTTGATTCTTCTATTCCTGCCTAGTTTAGGAATGTGTCTCTCCTTCCATTTTTTGTTGGATTTTATGGTAGGTTTTGGGGTTTTCTATAGTATTGCTTATTTTTCCGAGCCATTCGGATTTGAGCGAGAGAATATCTTTCATTACAGTGTAGCAGTGGCAATCTCTGCAGCGATGATAGGTTTGTTCTTTCTTTTTATGGGAGAAACAGAAGAAAAGATCCGTTTGGAAGAGGAGAATAAAAGATTGGCGGTATTAGAAGAACGTAATAGGGTAGCCCGAGAACTACATGATTCGGTCGCACAAGCCTTATTTGGGATTAATTTACATCTTAGCACTATAGATTATCTAAACAAACATCAGCCCCAAGATTTACCAAAGGTTATTGCGCAATTGCAGGAGATGGTGGTAGAGATCCAGGCGGAAATGAGGTTAATGATTTACGAATTAAAACCTACAATTTTTGTGGAAAAAGGTTTTTCCGAAAGCAAAGCATACTCAAGCCTTAACCATTCAGGTGAGAGTAGAAATAACCAGGGAGGGAACAGGGAAATTGATCATTAAGGATGATAGAGAAGAGCTTGAGAGGATTATGTTTCAAAATAACAAAGAGCTCTACAAAGGATGGAAGAACGGTTAGCAGAAACTAATGGTACGGTGCGAATCGATACTGTGGCTGCAAAGGAACTATTTTGACGGTGGTTTTTAATGATCTTTAAAAACAGAGAGCGCGTTTCGGAGGGGAAAAGATGAAACGGTTAGATGTTCATGCTTTAGTGAGTGATGGTGTAAAGGGCGCGTTGATCGGAATCGGGATCTCAGCGGTATTCATGTTGATTAGTATTGGTTTTCCCACCTCCGTTTTGAATTGGATATTTTTAATTGGTTTCGGTTTGGGAATTGGATTTTTATTGACGGTTGGTAATGAGCTGGTTGGCATAGTAATCCAATATTTTTTCCCGGTTCTGAAGAAGTGGAGGCTGTTTAATTGTTTTCTTACTTTTCCTGTCAGCACGGTTCTTTTTTATCTGATCTTTAGTTTGTTTTACTGCTGGATACCTTTTCGGGAAAGGCTTACTTACAGTATGGGAGCGGGAATCGCTTCAACTATGGTGGGGCTTTTTTTTATCTATGCGCAGGAAAAAGAGGAAAGAATTCGGTTGGAACAGGAGAATCGGAGATTGGCGGTGTTAGAGGAGAGACATCGAATTGCCCGGGAGTTACATGACTCGGTCTCTCAAAATCTCTTTGGCATCAGTTTACACCTTAATACTTTTGAGTATTTGCGCAAACAGAATCCGGAAGCCTTTCGCAAGAGTGTCCGGCAGTTACGAGAGATGGTAACCGAAACTCAGGTGGAGATGGGGTTATTAGTCTATGAATTAAGACCGGTGGTTATGGAGAAGGGATTTTATGAAGCTTTGGAGAGCTTAAGTGGACTATATCGAGCTCGTTATAGATTGAGTATTACTACCTGCTTTAAAGGCAATGAGGAAAACCTAAAAGGTGGTGTTCAAACCGCATTATACCGGGTGACACAAGAAGCTTTGAATAATATCGTAAAACACGCCAAGGCCAGATTTGTACAGGTGGAAATGGAGATCGGGCCTCAAGGAAATGGGATTTTGCTCATCCGTGATGATGGACAGGGGTTTGACAAGGAAGAGAGTAGCAGAAAAATCTGTTACGGGTTGCGGGGAATGAAGGAGCGTGTTAGTGAGCTTAATGGTGAAGTGAAGATTAATTCAGTAAAAGGTAAAGGAACCACGGTTACAGTGTTTTTTTAACATATATTATGAAACGAATTTTCTTTTTAAAACTCTGCTTGAAGCAGGGTTTTTTAATAGAAAAATAATGGAAGTATTAGGATGAAAGCGAGTAATAAGCGATAAGCAGCAAGCTCCTCTCTGCTTTTTACCTCCTATTTCTCAATCCTGAGTAACGAGCGCTCTCCTCCCAAAGTAGGAGAAAATTCCCCTCCGAATTGGCGGTGGGAAGTTCAACCCCTCAGTGGAGGTAGGACAAACACATTTATTCTATACTTAAAAGCAGATGACAATTTAGTCCATGAAGCAAACATTATTTTGGAATAAAACTAATTGCGTTGTTATCTTAATTTGAGGTCACCCCAGAATATATAGTGTGTTGCTTGTAAGTCGTTCATCTGGCTACCACCCGCATCACAAAGTGATTTAAATCAAAGCCAGGTGAATCGACAAGCAAGTTGTTCATGCCGCCTACCGACAGTATTACAAAGTATTGTCAATCAAAGGCGGGTGAAACAACAAAGGAGGCATTTCTTTAGAAGTAATAGTTGAATCTGGGAACAACGCAATTAGCCCAAGATGGGGAGGGAAAGATTTAAGATGAAAAAAAATAATCTAAAGTCAGGTCGGAGCGAAGGAATGATTGTAAGTATGCTATTATTCTCTTTATTAGTAAGTATTGGACTGGAGGCAGTTACGAAACCCAGCATTCAGGAAGAGGTGTTGACACAAGGAATAACCTCGTTTTTAACTGGTCGAAGAATGTTTTATAATGCAGAAGCAATGAGCGCGGAGGCAAACGAAGAGTTGCAAGTGGCCAGAGGGTATTTTCTGCGCTTGTCTGAGGGGTTTGAGCAATACTATTGGTTAGCAAAGGTAAATTTTGTTGTCGCAGAATTGGAGGAAGCTAGAGGAGAGAAGCGGGCAGCGGCGCGTGCTTTTACTGAAAGTGGCCAGTGGGCGGAGAAAGCTCTAAAATGCAACCAAGGTTCAAGTGAAGCTCATCGACTCTTGGCGGATTCATATATGAGGCTAATGAATTATAACGGAACTATTTATTTGATGAGTAAAGGTCCCCAGGCTATGAAGTTACTTAATAAGGCGATTAGTCTTGATAAGAAAAATTATGCCGCTTTTAATTCACTGGCCACTTATTACTTAAATGCGCCGGCAATTGGTGGTGGAAGTGTGGACAAGGGAATAGAAGCCTTGCGGAAAGCCTTGGAGAGCAGCGACGAATTTGATAATTTCCTTTCTTATGTATGGCTCGGTTATGCTTACCGTCTGGCAAAGAAGGAGGATGAGGCTAGAAACTATTTCTTAAAAGCTTTGGAGATTTATCCTCGTAGTCCATGGGCGATGGGATGGTTAAACGAAATTAAGTAAGGTAAATCCTTGCTTTATTAAAACATGAGGGTAATAGTAAGGAAATTTCCTTTACCACGAAATTAGGATGAACCAAGAGTTCGAAAAAATAAGCGAAGAACTGCTTATCGCATTATCATGTAAGCTTTTTAGGATCTGCATGGCGGATGGTAAAGTTGTTTTGGAAAAAACAACTGATGATAATGGTAGGTGAGTTAGCGAGTTCCAAAAGGAAGTGAAGGCATGGCTATTTTAAAGGCGGAAGGTGTGGAGAAGGTCTATTCTACCCAAGCTGAGCAGGTGTATGCTTTACGAAAGGTTAATTTTGAGATTAAGACCGGAGATTTTCTGATGATTAATGGACCTTCTGGCAGTGGGAAGACTACTTTACTTAATCTCCTTTCAGGGATTGATCAGCCTACAGCGGGTAATATTTATCTAAACCAACAACCATTAAGAGGATTATCTGACAGTGAACGGACCGTTATTCGGCGGGATAAAATTGGTCTAATCTTCCAATCATTTGAGTTGATTCCAGTATTAACAGTTAGCGAGAATGTGGAGTATCCTTTATTACTACAGAAAATGGGACACCAACAGCGACAGAAACGGGTAAAAGAGGTTTTGGAGCAAGTTGGTTTACGAGAACTGAGTAAGAGGTTGCCATCGCAACTATCAGGTGGCCAAAAGCAAAGAGTGGCAATTGCTAGGGCGCTTGTCACCAGGCCAACTATAATACTTGCGGATGAACCCACTGGCAATTTAGATTCCGAGACTGGGCTGAAAATCATTCGCTTAATGTTGGATCTAAACCGGAAATACCAGGTGGCTGTAGTTATTGTCACCCACGATTTGACTTTGAACCAATATGCGCAGCAGATTTACCAGCTCAGAGACGGAGTATTAACGCAGAAAGGGGAAATAAGAGATGTGGAAGATCGCTTGGCGTAATGTGCTTAGAAATAAACGCCGCTCTTTGCTGAGCATAATAATTATTGTGATCAGTGTGATAGTTTTATTCTTAGTTAAAGGTTATAACACTGGTACTTTCGAGGGTTTAACGATAATGTCGGTGATGCAATATGGTAACCTACAGATCGCCAAAGCAGGGTATTGGAAGAATACAGATAATGAACGTTATCTGTTAGCTAGGGAAGAGACAGTAAAAATAAAAGAAATCTTGGCGGAAAACCCAGCGGTAATTAGCTGCTCCGCAGAATTAGCAATCTATGGAATTATGGGGACTGAAGAGTCCAGCGCCATTGTATCGGGAACCGGTATAGAACCGGGGAGCGGACAAGGTCAGAATCTTATGATGGTAAGCGGATCTAATCTGTTTGAAGGTGATGTGGATCGGGTGCTCCTCGGGAAAGGTGTTATGCAGAAGCTGGGCTTAGAAGAGGATGAGTGGGTTTCGTTAATGACCACCACTTTGGATGGGGCTTATAACGCCGGAAATCTACAAGTAACAGGGGCATTTTCTGTAGGTAATTTAGATGCGGATAATGTTTATGTTATGTTGCCTCTTGGTTATGCTCAGAGTATGTTAAATACCGACGGGGTGGATAAACTTGTGGTCAACCTGGCGGAAGTGAAACAGACCGCAACCATAATCTCCTGGTTAAAGGAGAGGTTTGCGGCTGAAGGCTTGGAAGTAGAAGTTAAAAGCTGGTTGGATCTGGCTACCTTTTACCATCAAGTGCGGAGCCTTTACGAGACAGTTTTCTTTTTCATATCAATTGTCCTCTTTGTTCTAGTCTTCTTTAGTATTTTGGAGATTATATCCATGGCCTTTTTTGAAAGAATGAACGAAATTGGGACCATTAGAGCAATCGGTACCCAACGCCATCAGGTCTTCGTGCTCCTAAGCCAGGAAGGATTGATTTTAAGTCTGATCGCGGGAGTGATCGGCATAGCCGGTGGGTGGTTAGCCGGTTATCTCATTAATCAGGCTAATCTTACTTATACTCCGCCTTCAGTCAGTGAGCCGGTAATGCTCTACATTGATCTAGCATTGGCCAATGGCATTACTCCCTTTGTTTTAGTAGTAGTCGCAACGGTGTTGTCAGCGATTATCCCAGCGGTTAAAGCGGCTCGGCTAAATGTGGTTGAGGTACTTCGCCATTTTTAAAGGGATTTTGAATTGGGGGTTATTTCTAATTAAGAAAGGGGTTGAAGCAATGTCATTCCGGTTATTAGTGGGGAGGGAGAAACGGGGGATAAAAATTACGATCTATGCGTTTCTGAGTTTATTTTTATTATGTTTATCTACTCCAGTGATGGGTAGAGATGCACAGCAGATCTTGGAGGATATATACGAGCGACAGGGCTTAGGCGCTGGTTCGTTTGTCTTGGATCTACAGGTAGATTCAGTTGATGGGAATGAGACATATAATGCATATGTTCGGGTTTATTTACACGCGACTAAAAAGCAGATGGTGACCTTTACCAACCCGGAACGGTTGACTAATCAATCTTTTCTAGTGATCGCTACTAATACTTGGATGTACCAGAAAGGCTTAAACCGCCCTCTACGAATCTCTGCGCAACAAAAGTTATTCGGAGAGGCTGGTATTGCCGAGATTGCCGGTATTGATTATCTCCATGATTATCGGGTGGCGAAGATGGAGGAAACTGCTACTCACTACCAATTGGAGTTACAAGCTTTGGATAAAAAAGTTGCTTATCAGCAAGCCAAGCTTTGGGTGGATAAAGACCGGGTCGTGGTAGAAAAGATTATCTTATTTGCTTTAAACGGTCAACCTTTAAAAGAATTGCTCTATTATAATTACCGACTGCTTAACGGTCATCAAATAGCTTCTATAGAAATCAGAAACCTACTCTATGAGAAAGCTCAGCGAACGGTTATGAATTATCTTTCGATCCGAGGAAAAGAACTGCCTGAAGAAGCCTTTGATCCGTTAATGATGAGCAAGTTTCAACTTCTGGTTAAGGAATAGTGGGAGAAGGATGATGAGGATCTTCAGAAGCAGGGTAGGCCTTAAAATTTTTCAAGTAGCGCTGTGTTTAGCGCTGACCGGAGGAGGCTTGTTGGCAGCGGGCAGCCGGGTAATAGGAAAACCTAACTTCAGTGGAAGAATTAATACGGAGTTTATTTATCATCAGCTGAGTGAGGGGCTCCCTACTTTACAACAACCTTTGCCGGAAACCGAAAGCACAACCGATTTGCAACTGAGTTTATCCGGGTATACCGGAGCTTGCCGATATGAACTGCAAGTAACAGGCTATTTCCATGAATTACTTTTCGAGACGAACCAGGCGACAGTCAGTAGCTTTTTCGGGCCGGTCCTTTGGGAATTTGGAAAAAAAGATTGGGCTTGGGGTAAAGGTCTAGCCTTTATTCCTAATTACCCATTAACACAGGAAGCTGTCTATTGGGGGTTTGAAAACAGAATTATTCTTTCCCCCTTTAGTCTGGTGGCTGGTGTTGTACGGAAGAATTCGCAAGCCGGCGCCGGTTGGCTAAGAGCAGGAAAAATGTTTGAGACCAGTGATTGGGAAACGATTGTATCTTATGTTTGGCGTGATGAACGTTGTTATTGGCAAGGAGGGACTGAGTTTTCCTGGGATTTCTTGAACGGGCTCTGTCTACACGGGGGAGTCAATATTGAGTTTCCGGAGCGAACTGGGAAATATCTACTGGGCGGAGTTTATACCGGAGGAATTTTTACCTATATTATGGAGTATTACTATGCGAAGAATCATTACTTATTTGCCGGTCTTAGCAGGGAACCTGGACTTTTTAGCCGATGGCAATGGGGAATTAAGGAGCTCTTTTCTCTTGGAGATGGTGGGATGATCACTATCCTTAATCTTAAGTATCTTAAAGATCGCACTGTTACACCGGAAATCATAATCACCACTTACGGTGGAGGAAAAGGTAGTGAGACGCAAAAAAACCCGGTAGAATGGGAGTGTGTCATGCGGCTCGAAGTAAAGTTCTAACGAAGGAGAGAAGAGAAGTGGGTAGAAAGAAAAGCAAGAAAGTACTAATTTTTTTAATTACATTGGCGTTAACGGTAATTAATGATGGGGCAGTCGCAGCCGAGTTTTATCCGCTCATACCTTTAGATAGTAGTCTGGTTGGAGTGGAATATGAATACCAGGTAGCTGACTTTACTCCCCGGTTAGGAATAGCCTGCGACTTAGAAACAAAAAACATTCTGAGTTATGTAAGCTTTTCTTATCAAACCGCTCCTTTAGTATGGAGTCTGTCTTATGGTCATTGGACTCATCAGTATGTGCCGGGGTACCATTATCAACAAGGAATAACAAGTAGTCTCTGCTATCAGATCGAGTCAGAGCATAGCCTAACCGGAGGAATCTTTGGTGGGACTCTACAACGCAATGAGGAAAAAATCCGTACAGGACTGATCTTTCTGGATTATAAAAAACGTCTCTATTTTGATTGGGATCGAGAGATAAAATTACATTTAATTACAGTTGCCGGCAAAACAAGGGAGAGCGGTAATTCCTATTATGCTACTGAGTTAGAACTACCAATAATTATGGGTAGCTTTAAGATTAAGCCATGGCTAGGATACTCCAAACAAACCCGGTTGCTTGCTCCTTACTACGACTTGAGAAACTTAGTTCGTGGGTATCAGAGAGACGAAATTCTTGGAAATCGTGGATTTACCATTTCTTTTGAACAACAATGGACCTTGTTTCCCTATAGTAGCTTACCATTTCTGGAATTGTTAAACGCAGTTGTTTTTACGGATGCCGGAGGAGTGCTTAAGAGTAACCAAAAAGCAGAAGAATTTGAACTTTATAAAAGCATTGGGGCGGGTTTGGCTTTAAAGATGGGCGAGTTTGAGATTCGTCTAGAGAAGGTCTATAATCGGTGGGGTGAAGGACAGATTCTTTTCGGTGGGATGTGTATTAATTGAGGAAAATACAAATGGCCTAAGAGGTTATTCTTTATACCCTATAAAATTATCGGTTAGGTGTTCATATAATATAAGTGATTATAACTCGATCATTGTTTAATACGAAACAAATTTCTATACAGGAGGAGATGGTAGTGAAACCGGAAGAATTTGTAAAAATGCTAAAGCCTTACGCCAAAATAATTGATGAAGTTTTTGGTATTCCCTGGAGAGCGATAATCGCCCAAGCTGCTTTGGAAACTGAGTGGTTACGAAAACCGACTGCCGATCTGTACACTGGGCGTAATTCCTTTAATCTTTTTAATATTAAAGGAGAAGGGCCAGCCGGCAGTGTTAAAGCTTATGACCATGAATATATAAGGGGCAGGTCAGTAAGAGTTCTCCATGAATTTCGCGCTTACCATAATTATGAAGAGTCAATCGAAGATTATGCGCGGTTAATAGCAGAAAGTAAGCGCTATGAACCGGCCTTACAGGTAGCCTCTGATCCAGAGGAGTATGTTAGAAAATTACAACAGAGTGGTTATGCGCAAGATCCCAGCTATGCTGATAAATTAATCCAGATTATGCGTAAGTATATAAAGGATGATGAGGATGAAAGTGGAATAATTGATTAAATCCCAGCAATAAAGTGGGGCATTAAATATAATCAGCAAAAGGCTACCTGAGATAGTAGGTAGCCTTTTTCATGTCCTAACTAGCCGTGTACGCTTTGCACTTTTTGCGGAGTGTTACAGCGGAGATGTTAAGAGGTTAATTTGGAATTCAAATCTTAGAAACGCTTAATTAATAAACAGGCATTACTATAAAGAGGAATGAGCAGTTATCCTCCTGGTTTACTTAAAAGTTCATTAGGGAAAAAGAGACCGACTCCACCGATTCCGATATGAGCGCCAAGAACACTACCGATTAAATTGATGATAAACTTATTAAAACCGAACCGCTGTTGAATCATTGTTTTCAATTTAAGCGCTGTGTCAAGATCATCAGCATGAGTAATTCCAACAATTTGGTTTTTTGTCTTAATACATCTAGTTTCCATGATCTCTAGTAATTTTTCCAAAGCCTTTTTCTTACCTCGAATCATTTGCAAGAGCATAATTCGTCCGTTATCGACATGGAGGATTGGTTTGATATTAAGAATGTTGCCAATAATAGCGCTGGTACGACTGACGCGCCCTCCTTGGTAAAGGGATTCTAAATTGTCAACCGTAAAAATATGTTCCATATGGGAAGTCTGGTATCTGACGAAATTGACAATTTCCTCTTTGGTTTTTCCTTCTCGCGCCATCTGGGCGGCTTGGTAGACTACGAGCCCCGAAGCCAGAGAACCGCCCTTACTATCAATAATTTCAACATCAAAGTCAGGATATATTTCTTTAACTTCACGGGCAATGGCCAGACTAGTCTGATAGGCGCCAGACATCGCGGCGGAAAAAGCAATATAAATACAGGCCTCGCCTTTTTGGGCATGGTTAACAAAGGACTCTTTCATTAAGATGGGGTTGACTTGAGAAGTTTTAGGTGTCAGTCCTGCTCTCATTGCGTGATAAAGCTGTTCCGTAGAGATGGTGATGCCGTCCAAATAATCGTGACCGTCAAGATGTAAGGAAAAAGGGAAGACTTCAATTTGATAATCAGCAATAATCTGTGCAGGGAGATCACAAGTACTATCAGTAATGATGGCAATTTTCATGTTAGGTTACTCCTTTTTCCAAGATTAATTCGGATACTACTTAGAAAATAGCTTTAGTTGATTCATCTGGTCTTGATTTAAAATCACTTCGTGATAATTATGAAACCAGTATGAACAACCAATTATAGCGCCTCTGGGGCTTGTCGACTCACCTGGCTTTGAATTTTCATCATTTCATGTGCGCGGGCGGTAGCCAGCGTGAGCGACTACTTAAAAAAAAATCTCATAAATTATTGTTGGTCTAACATTTCGCATTCAATAAATAGAAAGAAAGGACTTTACATATCTTTGATCTTAAATATAAGTTATCATAATATAAATTTTTATTCAATGCTTAAATATTAAGGAATTGCATAATTCAACTATTTAAGATTTAACCACAATATATTGTTAGTATAATATCAGTTAAACGACTATATAGTCGTCAACGTTAACTACCACTTGGCCCAAGCAAAAAACAAGATAAAAGTTAACGTTGATCGACAAGCCTCGAAGTGTTTTCTAGATTGGTTAAATATAAGTTTAAGGTAATTATACAATCTTCATATAATAAAATGGAATTCAAAATCAATAAGGGAGTTACTAACTTGCTCTTTAAACCTTATAAAGAGTAAGAAACAAGATGTATAATTATAAGGTAAGACTATTTTGTGGTTTTAGAACTGATCTTGTTGACAGTGAAGAGGTCTATAAGGTAAAATAGCTCTAACTTAGCCCGTTTTATATTTATAATAATGAGTAAACAATTTGTATTTGAATGAAATGATTTTCCTTTAAAAAAACACGTTACCAAGATCAAGCTAAGTTCCGTTTATATCAAAAGGTGATGAATAATAGTCCAGCTGCATTTCAGGAGCGAAAAGTAAGAGCCATCGGGCGTGGGGAGAGGAGGTCAAAGGATGCTCCCAGTAATGATCGAATTACAGAACGTTACCAAGATTTATGGACATGGGGATAATCGGGTAGTGGCCTTAGATGATGTTAGCTTAACGGTAAATAAGGGGGAAGTTTTTGGGATTATCGGGTTAAGTGGAGCAGGAAAAAGTACTTTGGTGCGATGTATTAATAAATTGGAAGTACCCCAATCAGGCGCTATCCATATTGCTAATCAGGATATTACTAAACTTAAGGGGAAAGAATTACGTCAGGCCCGGCGGAAGATTGGTATGATTTTTCAGCATTTTAACCTACTTTCTTCACGCACAGTCTATGGAAATATTGCTTTTCCTTTAGAAATTGCCGGCGCTAAAAGAACAGAGATCGAAAAACAAGTCTTAGCTTTAATTGACTTAGTCGGTCTTTCTGATAAAATAACTGCTTATCCCGCTCAATTAAGCGGGGGACAAAAACAACGAGTAGGTATTGCTCGGGCTTTGGCGAATAATCCTGAAGTTCTGCTTTGTGATGAAGCTACTTCTGCTCTTGATCCCGAGACTACTAAATCCATTTTAGGGCTCCTTCAAGATGTCAATCGCCGTTTTGGCCTTACGATTGTGCTAATTACCCATCAGATGAATGTCATTAAGGAAATTTGTGATACGGTGGCAGTAATTGAAGATGGACGGATTGTGGAAAAAGGTCCGGTAGTTGATGTTTTTGCTCATCCGCAGACCCATACCGCTCGAAGGTTTATGAAAAGTGTTTTGCATACGGAGGTTCCTGCCGAGATTAAAGAAAGAAAAGTGATTGTGCATAAGCAGGGATGGATTGGGAAAACGGTCCGCATCTCTTTTATTGGCAATGTAGCCGGGGAACCAGTTATCTCCTCGATGATCCGTAAGTTCGATGTGGACGTTAATATCATTTATGCCAACCTTGACTTTATAAAAAACACGCCTTTTGGTTCACTCATTGTTGAATTAATGGGTCATAATAATAATGTAGAACAGGCAATGCGGTTTCTCGTTGCTCAAGGATTAAAGATGGAGGTGTTAAATGGTGTGGAACCTACTGTTTAAAGCGCTAGGGGAAACCTTATATATGGTTGGAATTTCATTAGTCTTAGCTGCTTTTTTTGGTATCCCTTTGGGAATCTTATTAGTAATATCTGGCCCACGCCATATTAAACCCTTGACGGTAGTTCATAGAGTTCTCTCGGTTATCATCAATGTGGGGCGGTCATTACCTTTTATCATTCTCCTAGTGGCGATTATCCCCTTGACCCGATTTCTGGTCGGAACCTCGATTGGAACTGCCGGAGCTATCGTGCCTCTGACGGTAAGCGCGATTCCTTTTATGGCTAGAGTAGTAGAATCGGCTCTGCTTGAAATAGACTGGGGTGTTATTGAGGCGGCGCAAGCCATGGGGGCAACTACTGTTCAGATTATTACTAAGGTTTTGCTTCCAGAAGCCGTCCCCGGACTGGTTTTAGGGGTAACAATGGTGGCTGTCAGTCTGATTAGTTACTCGGCCATGGCGGGAGCAGTAGGTGGTGGCGGTTTGGGAGACCTGGCCATTCGTTATGGGTACCAGCGCTTTCGTGGCGATATTATGATTATTACTGTCTTAGTGCTAGTAGCAATGGTGCAGGGACTTCAATCCCTTGGAGGATGGCTGTCGGAGCGGTTAAACCGCAAATAGTTTATGAGCGTAGGTTAACATGAGATAAAAATATGGAGGCGATAATCATGAGTAAAAAGTGGTTTTTAGCGACCGGGTTGTTATTATTAGCTGGTTTTTTCGGGCTTCAATCTTTGTTGTCGGCAACACCTACTGTTTTGAAAGTGGGTGCTTCTCCCACACCGCATGCGGCCATCTTAGAAGAGATTAAACCCCTTTTAGCGAAAGAAGGAATTGAACTAAAGATTATTGAATTTCAAGATTATGTCCAGCCCAATCTGGCGTTAGCTGAAGGAGAACTGGATGCTAACTTCTTCCAACACATTCCTTATTTAGAGCAATTTTCAAAAGATCATAGGCTAAACCTTACCTATATTGCTAAAGTGCATATTGAACCGATGGGGGTATATTCAAAAAAGGTTACATCCTTAACTCAATTAAGAGATAAAGCAGTCGTGGTCATTCCGAATGACCCAACTAATTGTGGGCGAGCTCTCTTATTACTTCAGCAAGCGAAACTGATTGAACTCCGGAAAGGTGTTGGACTTGCCGCCACTGAATTAGATATTGCCAAGAACCCCAAGGGCTTACAGGTTAAACCATTAGAAGCCGCTCAACTGCCGCGCACACTGGCCGAGGTTGATCTGGCGGTGATTAATACTAACTACGCTCTTCCTGCCAACTTAGTGCCAACTAGAGATGCCTTATTTATCGAAGGTAGTGAGTCTCCATATGCTAATGTCTTAGCAGTTAAAGAAGCAGATAAAAACAATCCAGCCTTACAAAAGTTAGCTAAAGCACTAAACAGCAGTATTGTTAAAGAGTATCTCTTGAAAAATTATCAGGGCGATATTGTCCCTGCTTTTTAAGGGTGTAAGCAATAGTTAACGAATCTGGATTTCAGAAGGAAAATCTTATATACTAAGGGCCCAAATGATGAAGCTGGAGTGCGTTTACCCGCATTTAACAGCTTCTTTTTTTAAGGCCTTTGCAGCTGCTGCTTAATTTTTCAAACGATGGAGTAGACAATTCCTTAAAATTTGAACTGAAACTACTTTAAGTCTGTATTTGATTCAATTTTAAAAACACTTCGAGGGCTTGTCGCTCGATGTAACCTTTTTTCCTCTTTTTGCTCGTGGTTAAGTCTTAAATATTAGGATTATGAAATTCCATAGATTGATAGAAGCGATGTAGACTAGGCAACTTGTAATATTAGTAGAAAAAAGCAACAACATATAGTAATATTTATGTAATCGTTCATGTTAGCTACAAAAATAAATTAGAAATGAGGGTTTAACCTGATCGAGAAAGTAAGAGAGATTAAAAGTGATGAACTTAATCAACTGCTGCACCTTAATAAACATCTAAATCCAGATGATACGGAATTGATAATTGATGAAAGAATTAAAGGAATATGGAAGGAAATATTGGAAAATCCTAATCATTTCTGTTTAGGAATTGAAGAAGATGGGATGATAATAACTTCATGTATGTTAATCATTATCAAGAATTTAACAAGGAATGCTCGACCATTTGCCTTAATTGAAAATGTAGTGACCCATGAACGATATAGAAAAAAAGGATATGGAACGGCGGTTTTGCAAAAAGCCATTACCATCGCTAAAGAAAAGAATTGTAATAAAATTATGCTGATGACCAGTAGAAAAGAGGAAAGCACCTTAAAGTTTTATGAAAAGCTAGGATTTAAGAGAGGAGATAAGACGGCCTTTATCATAAGAGTAGAATAAACTGATTTTGATTTAACTTTATAAACTTTGTACCTTTTTTTTGCTCCAAAAAGATTAAAGATAAATCAACGATAATAACATTTACTTTCCAATAAGGGAAAAAACTTATTGACAAATAGGTATTTAGGTATTACAATACCGATTAGAGGAGGTGATTGGTACGGCAGGAGTAGTTCATATTTCCGAGATGGCATCATTGGCGCTCCATGGGATGGCGTTTATTGCAGTAAGCGAAGAGCAGGTTTTAAGCGCTAAGGCAATTGCCGAAGCAACCGGCGCTTCCGAGGCTCATCTGGCCAAGGTTTTTCAAAGGTTAGTGAAAATAGGATTAGTCTGTTCCGAACGGGGACCGAAAGGAGGGTACTTCCTAGCTAAGCCTGTGGAGGAAATAACTCTACTCGAGGTTTTTCAGAGTATAGAAGGAAAAACAGAAGATAATAAATGTCCGTTGAAACGGGAGAAGTGTCCCTTTAATCAGTGCCTGTTTGAAGGTTTTTTGGAAAAGATGGAAGAAGAGTTCACCTCATATTTTAGACAGCGGTCGTTAGCAGATTTTGTTAATTCATTACCCCAATATCCTCTGTAGTAGTAAAGAAAAGGAAAAAAGATTATAATCCTTAACGAAACTTTTTAAATTAATTTTTACGGGAGGAATGTCCATGTTTTGCTATCAATGCGAACAGACGGCCAAAGGAATGGGATGTACGGCAGTAGGTGTTTGTGGAAAAGATGAAAATACTGCGCTTTTTCAGGATCTATTAGTTTACGAGTTAAAAGGAATTGCTGCTTACGCCCACCGGGCCAGGAAATTCGGGGTTAGGGATCCGGAGATTGATGTTTTTATCGTTGAAGGTCTTTTTACCACTGTTACAAATGTTAATTTTGATCCAGAGCGTTTAAAAAGTCTTCTGGTTCGAGCAAGGGAATTGAAGGCCAAAATTAAAGATTTGTATATTAAAGCGGCAACAAAGGCTGGAGAAATACCTGAAGAACTAACTGGAGCAGCGGTTTGGAAACCAAATTTCGAGGAGTTGGCAACAGAAGCGGAGCTAATTTCGATCAAAGAAAGGACTAAAAAATACGGTGAAGATGTTACCGGTCTTCAAGAGTTAATTTTATACGGTTTAAAAGGAATGGCAGCTTATGTGGATCATGCCCAGATATTGGGTATTAAGGATGAGACCTTATATGCCTTTTTTCAAGAGGCGCTTGACTTTCTAAATCAAGACAATTATACAGCTTCCGAACTGTTGGCAATGGCTTTACGGGTAGGAGAGAAAAACATTAAAGCGATGGAGTTGTTGGATCGGGCTAACACCGGAACATATGGTCATCCGGTTCCAACTGCCGTTCGTATTACTCCGGTCAAAGGGAAAGCTATTTTAGTCTCCGGTCATGATTTGAAAGATCTGGAGGAACTGTTAAAACAGACCAAGGATCAAGGCGTCAATGTTTATACGCATGGCGAGATGCTTCCAGCCCATGGTTACCCTCTTTTAAAGAAATATCCACAGCTGGTAGGGAATTATGGAGGGGCCTGGCAAGATCAACGCCGAGAATTCGCTGCTTTTCCTGGAGCAATTCTGATGACGACTAATTGCATTCAAAAACCAGCCCCGAGCTATAATAATCGGATCTTTACCAGTGGGCTTGTCGCCTGGCCAGGAGTTAAGCATATTGCCGACCGAGACTTTACATCGGTAATCGAAGCAGCTCTTGCAGAGGAAGGTTTTTCTTCAGATGAGCCAGAAAAGACAATAATGGTTGGCTTTGCCCATCATGCTGTTTTAAATGTTGCTGATCAAGTAGTGGCTGCAGTTAAGGAAAAAGCGATCCGTCATTTCTTCCTAATTGGCGGCTGTGATGGTTCAAAGGTAGGTCGGAATTACTATACCGAACTTGCCCAGGCGCTACCTAAAGACTGTGTCATTCTAACTTTAGCTTGTGGTAAATATCGTTTCAACAAACTCGATTTTGGCGAGATTAATGGTCTGCCCAGATTACTCGATGTGGGTCAGTGCAATGATGCTTATTCAGCGGTACAAATCGCCTTAGCCTTGGCTGAGGCTTTTAATACCGAGATCAATAATCTGCCTCTTTCTTTAGTACTCTCTTGGTATGAACAAAAAGCTGTAGCAATTCTGCTTTCCCTGTTACATCTAGGAATTAAAAACATTCGCTTAGGACCTACACTTCCAGCATTTATTACACCAGAAGTTTTGATGATTTTGCAAGAAAAATTTAATATTATGCTAACTACAACTCCAGAAGAAGATTTAAAGGCTATTTTAGGCTAACGAGCGAAGCAGCTACTGGAAGAAGAGGTGGAAAGTTGGCGAGCACTAAGATGCTGACATTTTAGAATGGTAAACGGTAAAAGGGATCTGATTTCAGATCTCTTTTTATAAAAAATAATTGTAAAACCACTTAACATCAATTGACAGGGAAAAAGCATTTGGATAAAATAGAAAGAGTTAATAGATTTCTGAGTAAAGCTTTTTGCGTTGTATCCTTTTTAAAAGGTTCCAATACAATATATAGTGTTTGACTTATATTAGGCTACCAATATATTGTATTGGGATAATTAAATCAAAAGACAACGCAAAAAGCCCGAATAAAAGAGAGGTGAGGAAGTTATGGATTCTGACCTTTATGGCGATAGTAATCCTAGGTCGTGTTGGTATATAGAAAATTTAAAGGGACAATCTATGGCTTCTTTATTCCTCATTCTGCTATAAGCAGATCATGAGTAGTCTGAATTTATTTGCCATTTCTGACATGGAAGCCAAAAACCCCTTTAAGAGGGTTTTTTGTTTGTCCCAGAAAGGGGTAAAAGAATGATCCAGATGACCTTGAAACAACTGTTGATCGAAGGCAATTCCCAGGAAATGGTTAAGCTTATTGCAGAGATGCACCCTGCTGATGTAGCAGAGACTTTAATTGAGGTTCCCTTAGAGAATCAGATTAACCTGATCAATACAGTACTCAGTGAGATGGGAGCGCTTATCCTCCGAGAAATGGATCTTACTGATCAGGCGGCAATTTTAAGTCAATTAACCTCCGAGAAAGCGGCGGACATTCTAAAGCAAATGTATACGGATGAAGCAGCTGATCTGCTAGCGATCTTACCTCAGACCGAAACCATGACACTCCTCGCTTTAATGGGCGATAAGGGTAAAGAAGTAAAAAAACTCCTTGCCTATGAGAGTGATACCTCCGGTGGGCTAATGGCCACTGAGTTTATTACAGTTAAAGAAGAACAGACGATTGAAGAGGTTCTACTGTTTCTAAGAGAACAAGCCCCGTCGACGGAGAGCGCTTATTACTTATATGTAGAGGCGGCGGACCGGAGACTAGTCGGGGTAGTCTCTCTTCGGACCTTGGTTACCAAACCATTGATGACAAAGGTTAGTGAGGTCATGTATCGGGATGTTATCTCGGTCCCTGAGGATATGGATCAAGAAGAAGTCGCGCGTTTGTTTGAGAAATATGGCTTTCTTGTTCTTCCCGTCGTTGATGAGCAGGAAAAACTGATCGGGGTGATTACCCTTGATGATGTACTTGGTGTAGCCGAAGAGGAAGCTACCGAAGATATCCACAAGGCTGCTTCGATTATTCCGATGAAAGAAGCATATATTGATGCAAGCATCTGGACGCTTTTTAGTAAAAGAGTTATTTGGTTGCTTGGTTTAATCGTTCTTAATTTACTTTCATCGGAAGTAATCGCCGCTTATGAGAGTGTGCTCGCCTCGGCGCTTACCTTAGCATTTTTTATTCCACTGTTAATTGATACCGGTGGCAACACTGGATCGCAATCAGCTACGTTAGTAGTGCGTGCTTTGGTGACTGGTGATATTAAGCTTTCCGATTGGGGAAAGATCTTGCTCAAAGAAATAATGGTGGGAGCTTTTTTAGGAGTAGTGCTTGGCGTGGCTGGAATGACGCTGGGATTTTTTCGAGGAGGCTATCAGATTGGTGTGGTTGTGGGCTTAACTATGGGGGCAATTGTAATATTTTCCAATATTGTCGGTATGATCCTCCCCTTTATTCTCACAAAAATGAAGTTAGATCCGGCAGTAGCCAGTAGTCCATTAATTACCTCAGTCTGCGATATAGCTGGTCTGGCGATTTATTTTTCTATTGCTTCTTGGGTATTTGGGTTTTAAAATAATGACAAGCATAGGAAGGACAATAAATTATTCTTTAAAGGAGCATTTATTCATTTATTTGGTCGATTATGTTATTGAGTTCGATTATACTGCAGGTATAGTCGGGCTCAATTTTTAATTTTCCTCTACTAATCAGTCGATCCGTAACCAAACAGGTTTTGATTCCAAGCACGGAGGCGACCATATCTTCTTCAATATCATTCCCAATCATTAGACATTCTTCTGCTTTAGCTTGGAGAAGGTCAAGGATTTCTCGGTAATAGTTAGGGTTTGGCTTGCAAAAGCGCATGCTTTCCATGGAAGTTACCGTCTGGTAGGGTAGATCATGGCAGTTAATCCAAGAGAGGCGTTCCATTAGCGCATTCTTTGGGAAAATTGGGTTGGTGGCGATCGTAACCTTAAACCCCTTATTAAGGGCAAGAGTTAGAATTTCATGGGCTAGACCAGTGAAAGGGATGTTTTTACCTAAGGAGCGATATTCATTTTCGTAGAATCTAAGGAAGATGGGTTCCAAAAAAGAACGGGAAAATCCGATACGGTTAGGGAAGTCACGCCAAAAAACCTCTTCATTCGTTAAAGCGCTTTCTTGATTATTAACCATCACCATGGTGCTGGTCATTAATTTTTCTTTAAACCCTTTCTCTGAAATTATATCGGAGAATCTAGCGCTTAAAGCGGAAAGGTAATCCTGGAAGAAAAAATCGATGTCAATGGGGAGTAAAGTTCCATCCAAATCAAAAAGTAAATGTTTAATCATAAAGGATGCTCCTTTCAGAAATAACAGATAGGGGAATTGCGCGGGCCAAGTGGTTGCAATTCCTTAATATAAAAAAGAATATTCATAATTCGAATTATAGGATATTAACATTAATTTGTAAAGGGCGCCCCTCTTTCCGGGCTTTTTGCGTTGTCTTTTGATTTACTTATCCCGACACAATATATTGGTAGCCTAATACCAGTGAAACACTATATATTGTATTGGGACCCTTTAAAAAGGATACAACGTAAAAAGCTTCTTCCCGTTTGTAACATACCGATATTTCTTTGAAAATTGGTTTTTATAATGATGGAATGGTTAGACCATGGATAAACTGCTCTTTTACCTTGACAAATAAACTAAAACAATTGTAAAATTTATTTAGTAACTGATCTGTTCGAGAAAGAGGGGATGTATTGCAAATCTTACAAGTCTTATTTTTTATCGTGACGCCTTTTTTAATTACTAAGTTAGTAGGTAAATCCAAAAAGCTTAATTTTCTCAGTCCGATACTGCTATGTTATGTGGTGGGGATGATCCTGGGAAATAGTAAATTTATTCCCATCGATAAGAAACTGGCCTTGTCTATTTCAGAGTTTACAGTTCCTCTTGCAATTCCTTTGATTCTCTTTTCGACGGATTTTAAAAGATGGCTGGGACTAGCTAGAAAGACCATTATTTCATTTATCTTAGTGGTGGTGGGGGCGATTACCAGTTCTGTATTAGCCGCTACTCTCTTTTCTGGCTTGTTTGATGAGTATTGGAAGCTATCTGGAATGTTAGTAGGAGTCTATACTGGTGGGACCCCTAACTTGATGGCGATTGGAATGGGTTTAAAGATTGATGAGGAAACTTTGATCTTAACTAATACTGCCGATGCGATCCTAGGAGGGATCTACTTTCTTTTTTTAGTAACAGGGGCTAAATGGTTGGTGAGCAAATTTTTACCCGCTTTTTCAGAATCGGTTTTTATACCTGAATTTGCGATCACTAAAGAAAAACCTAACAGGTTAGGTTTATTTTTTGCCCTTTTTTTATCTCTGGTTTTTGTTGGGATCAGCGTGGGGATCTCGTTTTTATTCACAAGTAGACTGGAAGTTAGTATTGTGATGCTGGTGCTTACTACTTTAGGAATTGTTGCTTCCTTTGTTGGAAGAATCAGAAAGATTGAAGGTACTTATGAAGCTGGTCAATATGTGATTCTTATTTTTTCGCTGGCCATCGGAACAACTATCAACTTCAGCGAGATGGTCTCGTCTAGTTCGGTAATTTTTATGTATACGGCTTTTGTCATGACTATGGCCATTCTTATTCATTTCTTACTGGCTTTTTTATTCCGCATTGATGTTGATACCACAATTATAACTTCGACAGCGGGCATCTTTGGACCGGCTTTTATCGGACCGGTTGCGGAGCGAATTAAAAATCGCGAAGTCATAGTCTCTGGTTTAACCTGTGGACTAGTAGGATACGCCATCGGAAATTATTTAGGGTTTGCTGTTGCTTGGTTGTTAATGCCACGATAAGAATAGTTGGAGAAGAAGAGATGCTAGAAATTAGAGAAGTTCAAGAAATCAGGAGACTTAAGAAGTTTGTTGCTATGCCCTGGGATCTTTATAAAAATGATCACTACTGGGTTCCCCCCTTACGTACACAGCTTTTACGGACTCTACAGGGGAAGAATAATCCACTGTTGGCGGCTGGAGAACCTCACACCTTTTTTCTTGCTTTTCAGGGAAAGCGAGTTGTTGGTCGAATTCTGGTGGGGGTTAATACGAAACTGAACCAAAAAAAAGATAAGAAAGAAGGTTACATTAGCCTTTTTGAGTCGGTAGCTGATCAGAGGGTAGCCTTTTCCCTTTTTGATGTAGCCAGCCAGTGGTTAAGGGAAAGAGGTTTAACCAGGATGGTCGGACCGGTTTCACCAACCAATGGTGATGACTATCGAGGTATATTAATAAAAGGGTTTGATGGGCCACCAGTATTAATGAATTCTTATAACCCTTCTTATTACCAGCAACTATTTGAGGGTTATGGGTTCGAAAAAAATATGGATTTGTATGCGTTTCATTTGGATGTCGCGAGTCTGGATGATAAAAGATATGGTAGAATAGTCGCCTATGCGATGAAAAAATTCAAATTTAAGGTTGAACGTTTTCATAAACAGAAGATGGAACGGGAAATCAGAGATATTAAAAAGATACTTGAGGTATCGATGCCAGCAACATGGGAGCACTTGACCCCACCTTCGTTAGCGGAAATACGGTCGGAAGTTCGTACTTTAGCTCAATTTATGGATCCTGATCTCGTTTATATCGCTCGTTCTGGAGAGGAACCTATCGGTTTTGTGGTGGCTTTACCAGACTATAACCAAGTAATTAAAAAACTTAACGGCAGATTGTTACCGTTTGGCTGGGTTAAGTATCTCTGGTATAAACAGAGAATCTCTGGTGTGCGAGTATTTATCCAATTTGTTGTGCCAAAATTTAGAAATAAAGCGGTTAATAGCGCGATCTATCACCGTTTAATGTTGGAGGCGCGGAAAAAGGGTTATGTGTATGGAGAAGGCTCGGCGATTGCAGAGATGAATTTAGAGTCGATCCGCTCTGTAGAAGGGGTAGGAGGTAAACTTTATAGAGTTTACCGAATTTATCAGAAAGATCTTTAAATATTCGGTTGGATGTTGAAAAACCCCGGTTAACGCTAAAGCGCCGACCGGGATTTTTTAGGGCAAGCGAAAGGAATTCGCTTTAAGCATAAGAAACGGGTTTAGTGCCTTAGTGATGGAATAATCTTAGTCCGGTAAAGGCCATGACCATCTGATAATCATTACAGGCTTTGATGACATCCAGATCTCGAATTGAGCCTCCCGGTTGGGCGACATATTTAACACCACAGCGGGCAGCCCGGTCGATATTATCGCGGAAGGGGAAGAAGGCATCCGAAGCCAGGGCGGTGTTATTAAACTTTTCCAGCCAACCGTTTTTCTCTTCAGCCGATAGCTTTGCTGGCGCCTTGCGGAAAGTTTCTTTCCAGACCTTTTCTTCCGCGGGGCTTAAGTCCTCCCGTAAGTAAAGATCGATGGCATTATCTTTTTCTGGGCGAGAAATCCCGTCTTTAAAATTAAGGTCCAGCACTGCCGGGTGTTGCCGTAAGAACCAGTTTTCTGCCTTAGAAGCGGCTAGTCGCGTGCAAAGAATTCTCGATTGTTGTCCGGCGCCGATACCAATCGCCTGACCATTTCGGGCAAAACAAACCGAGTTCGATTGGGTATATTTTAATGTAATCAAGGCGACCAGTAGGTCACGACGGGCGGAAGCAGGAAGGTCTTGGTTGGTAGTGACAATATTTTGGAAAAGAGTATCATTAATTTTTTGATTATTTCTCTTTTGTTCAAAGGTGATGCCAAAGACTTCTCTGGTCTCAATTTCTCTGGGCTCGTAAGTAGGATCCATCTCAATAATCACATAATTTCCTTTTTTCTTCTTTTTTAAAATTTCCAAGGCTTCAGGATGATAATGAGGAGCGATCATTCCATCTGAGACCTCTTTAGCGATTAATTTGGCGGTGGGAAGATCAACGGGCGCGCTTAAGGCGATCCAATCACCAAAAGAGGAGACCCGGTCAGCTCCCCGGGCTCGGAGATAAGCGGAAGCCAAGGGGGAGAGCTCCATCTCCTCGACGAAGTAGGCTCGTTTCAAGGTTTCGTCTAACTTGATGCCCACAGCTGCTCCAGCGGGACTTACATGCTTAAAGGAAGCGGCTGCCGGCAAAGCTAACGCTTCCTGTAACTCTCTTACTAGTTGCCAAGAATTAAGGGCGTCTAAAAGATTAATGTAGCCAGGACTTCCATTAATCACTTTTAGGGGCAAGGCTCCCCCTTTGGTATAAATGCGGGCGGGTTTTTGGTGCGGGTTATTTCCATATCTTAAAGTTATTTCATGTCGGTTCAAGCTGTCTCCTCCTTACATAGTTGATAATACTATAGTAACAGTTCCAAGCGGAATTAACTATCATTTTTCACAGGTTTAATCCAGATTTATCAAGCTTCTTTGGCGGCAAGTTCTGACCCTAAAACTTGGCGAATAAAATGTCCGGTATAAGAGGCGGGGTTGTCAGCTAACTCTTCCGGGGCGCCGACGGCTACTACTTGTCCACCTCGGTCCCCCCCTTCCGGACCAAGATCAATTAGGTAATCCGCAGTTTTAATTACATCCAGATTATGCTCAATTACGAGCACAGTATTACCACTCTCGACTAATCTTTTTAGAATGTCCAGTAGTTTTTGAACATCAGCAAAATGTAGTCCGGTAGTGGGTTCGTCTAAAATGTAAATGGTCCGACCATTACTGCGTTTGGCAAGTTCAGTAGCAAGTTTGACTCGTTGGGCTTCACCCCCCGAAAGGGTAGTAGCGGATTGACCGAGTTTAATATAACTTAAGCCTACATCATAAAGGGTCTGAAGCCGTCGTTTGATCCGCGGGTGGTTTTGAAAAAAGTCTAAGGCCTCTTCTACTTGCATCTCTAAAATGTCAGCAATGGTTTTGCCTCTAAATTTAATTTCCAGCGTTTCACGGTTGTATCGTTTGCCCTTACAGACTTCGCAGGGGACATAAACATCGGGGAGAAAGTGCATTTCAATTTTAATGATTCCATCACCGGCACAAGCTTCACATCTCCCTCCCTTGACATTAAAGGAGAAACGCCCTGGTTTGTAGCCCCTCATTTTTGCCTCTGGAGTCTCGGCAAAGACCGTTCTAATATCATTAAAAACCCCGGTATAAGTAGCGGGATTAGAGCGAGGAGTTCGTCCGATCGGAGATTGGTCGATATTAATCACCTTATCAAGGAGTTCAAGCCCCTCAATGCCTTGATGGGCGCCAGGGAAAAGGCTAGTAGCTCTGTTTAATTTACGAGCAAGGACTGGGTAGAGGATTTCATTAACCAAGGTGCTCTTCCCCGATCCGGAGACCCCGGTAACACCAACAAAACAACCTAAGGGGATGGAGACATCGATATTTTTTAAATTATGCTCTTTGGCTCCTTTAATTTTTAGCCAGTTGCCATTCCCGGAGCGACGGTGAGTAGGAATGGGGATCTGGCGTTTTCCGGAAAGATAGGCGCCAGTGATCGAATGCTGACAGGCGGTAATGGTAGAAAGATCCCCGGCAGCTACGATCTCACCACCGTGGGAACCGGCTCCCGGCCCCACATCAATAATATAATCCGCTTCCCTAATCATTTCTTCATCATGTTCGACGACAATTAGTGTGTTTCCTAAATCACGAAGACCTTTTAAAGTATTAATTAACCGGCAATTATCTCTTTGATGCAACCCAATGCTGGGTTCATCTAAAATATACAAAACCCCTACTAAAGAGGAGCCAACTTGGGTGGCTAAACGAATGCGTTGCGCTTCTCCGCCAGAAAGAGTACCGGCAGCTCGGTCGATGGTCAGATAGTCAAGACCAACATCGATTAAAAACCCAAGTCGCTTATCGATCTCTTTGAGCACTTGGTGAGCGATGATTTTTTCTTTCTCTGATAATTCTAAGGCAGAAACAAAGGCTCTGGCTTCAGCAATAGATAGGGCGGTCACTTGGCTGATGTTAAAGGCGCCAATCTTAACAGCTAGACTTTCCCTGCGGAGTCGGGCCCCCTTACATTCCGTACAGTTACGAATGGTCATAAATTTTTCCTGGATGTCTTGGCGCATATATTCGGAATGGGTATCGCGGTAGCGCCGGTTTAGATTATTAATGATTCCTTCAAATCTAATATGCTGTTGCCATTCTTTCCCGTCCTCTTCCTTATAAAAAACCGGGATTTTTTCTTTTCCTGAGCCGTAGAGGATGGCCTGGAGTTGGGTGGGGGTCGCTTTTTTCAAAGGTAAGTCGGGATCTAATCCGTAATGTTTAGCCACGCTTATTAGATACTGAAGTGACCAGGAAGTATGGTCGGAACTCCAGGCACGAACCCCTCCATCCTTTAAGGACTTGTTTTTATCGAGGACTTTATCCGGATCGATTTCCATCTTAATTCCCAAACCATCGCAGGCCGGACAAGCGCCATAAGGGGAGTTAAAAGAGAACATCCGGGGAGTTAATTCTTCAAAACTAAAGCCACAATCCGGACAGGCAAAATTCTCACTGTATAAATGGTCTTCTCCAGAAAGCAAGGCGATAATTACCAACCCTTTGGCCAGGCGTAAAGCGGTCTCAATCGAATCAGCAAGGCGTGATTCCATCCCTGGGCGTAGGATTAGCCTGTCCACTACGACTTCGATCCAATGTTGTTTATATTTTTCTAAAGTTATTTCTTCCTCGAGATTACGGACTTCGCCATCGACGCGAACCCGGGCAAAACCTTCTTTTTTTAAGTCAGAAAAAACTTTTCCGTATTCTCCTTTCCTCCCTCTTACTACTGGAGCTAAAACTTGGAACTTGGTCTCAGCAGGGAGCTCCATTACTTGATCAACAATTTGTTCCACTGTTTGCTGGGTGATTTCTCGGTTACAATCAGGACAATAAGGATGGCCGATTCTGGCATAAAGAAGACGTAAATAGTCATAGATCTCAGTTACCGTACCCACGGTGGAGCGGGGATTCCGAGAAGTAGTTTTCTGATCAATAGAAATTGCCGGGGAGAGTCCTTCAATGTAGTCGACATCCGGTTTATCCATCTGGCCCAGGAATTGTCGGGCGTAGGCAGAGAGGGATTCCACATAACGACGTTGTCCTTCGGCATAAATGGTATCAAAAGCGAGGGAGGATTTCCCAGAACCTGAGAGTCCAGTCATTACTACTAGTTTATCCCGGGGGATCCGGACATCTATATTTTTAAGGTTATGCACGCGGGCTCCTTTGATAATGATCCAGTCTTTACTCATTTTTGTTCATTCCTCCAATAATTTACGCCATTCTTTCAACTCATCGCGGAGTTTGGCTGCAGTTTCAAACTCCAGTTTTCCCGCGGCAGTTAACATTTCATCTTCGAGGCGATTAATGGTTTCACGGATCTCAGCAGGTGTTAACTTACGACGTTTGACTTGGTAGACGACTTTCTCTTCTGCGACTTGTTCGAGTTTAATCAGATCACGAACCGCTTTCCGGATTGTTTCAGGAGTAATGTGGTGCTTTTCATTATAACACAGCTGTTTTTCACGGCGCCGATTGGTCTCTTTAATCGCCCGGTCCATCGACTCAGTAATGACATCGGCGTACATAATTACTTTTCCCGAAACATTACGAGCGGCGCGACCGATAATCTGAATCAGAGTTGTTTCAGAACGGAGAAAGCCTTCTTTATCCGCATCTAAAATTGCGACTAAAGTAACTTCAGGGAGATCCAGCCCTTCACGGAGTAGGTTAATTCCCACTAAGACATCAAATTCCCCCAGCCGAAGGTCTCTAAGGATCGCGATTCGGTCAAGAGTATGAACCTCAGAATGGAGGTATCTAACCCTAAACCCTGCCTCCTCCAGGTATTCTGTTAAATCCTCCGCCATTCTCTTGGTCAGAGTGGTGACCAGCACCCGCTCTTTTTTAGCTACCCGGGTTCTAATCTCCTCCATTAAATCATCGATTTGACCCTTTACTGGTTTAACCTCGATCTCCGGATCAAGTAGACCGGTAGGACGGATTATTTGTTCTACTACTTGCTGCGCCTGCTGCAATTCATAAGCAGCAGGGGTAGCGGAAACGTAGATCACTTGATTGATCGCTTTTTCAAACTCTTCAAAGCGTAAGGGTCGATTATCTAAAGCCGAAGGCAGGCGGAATCCATAGTTAATGAGAGTCTCTTTACGCGAACGATCTCCGGCAAACATTGCTCTGACCTGAGGAATAGTAACGTGAGATTCATCAACAAACAGGAGAAAATCGCTGGGAAAGTAATCAAGTAAAGTGGCCGGAGCATCCCCGGGTTTTCTTCCGGTAAGATGCCGGGAGTAATTCTCTATTCCCTGGCAGTAACCGACTTCTTGAAGCATCTCAAGGTCAAAGCGAGTCCGTTGCTCTAGACGTTGGGCTTCTAAAAGCTGATTTCCCTTTCGTAAACGGGCTAGTTCTTGCTCGAGTTCCTGTTCAATGTTACCAATCGCCACTTTCATCTTTTCTTCGCTGGTAATATAGTGCGTTCCCGGGTAGATGGTGATGGTTTCTTTTTCTCCTAAAATTTCTCCAGTTAAAGGATCGGCTTCCAGGATTTTTTCGACTTCATCTCCGAACAGTTCGATTCTGATGATTGTTTCTCCGTAAATCGGGATGATTTCAATTACATCGCCCCGGACGCGGAATGTTCCGCGGGTGAAACCAATGTCGTTACGAGAATATTGAATCCCGACCAAGCGACGGAGGATCTTGTCCCGGTCCCGAAAATCACCGTGTTTTAAGGACAAGGTCATTCCCTGGTAATCTTCAGGGGAACCCAGGCCATAAATGCAAGAGACACTAGCCACAATCAACACATCACGGCGTTCAAATAAAGAAGAGGTAGCGGCGTGGCGGAGACGATCGATCTCTTCGTTGATGCTAGCATCTTTTTCAATATAGGTATCGGACTGAGGGATATAAGCCTCAGGTTGGTAATAGTCATAATAACTAACAAAATAATGAATAGCATTTTCCGGAAAAAATTCCTTAAATTCACTATACAACTGGGCGGCAAGAGTTTTATTATGGGCAAGGACAAGGGTGGGACGGTTTATTTGAGCGACGATATTAGCCATGGTAAAGGTTTTTCCAGAACCGGTTACCCCGAGTAAAACTTGGCTGCGCAAACCTTTTATTAATCCACTAGTTAGTTTCTCTACAGCCTCTGGTTGGTCACCGCTGAGGGTGTAGGGTGTAACTAATTTAAAAGTATTCATCGGATCATCTCCAGCTGATATAGTTAACATAAAACAATTATAGCAAAGGACGCTTTATAATTCAATGCTGAGGCTAGAGGGAGCTTCTATTTACCTAGGGGTTAAACTAAATTGGTTCGCCTAAACTTGTTGTTAAAAAGTTACATAACATACAATTAAACCATAGGCTATTGATCGCCTAAGGGAAGACTTCCCCTATATATTGTGTTCAAAGGGCTGTTTAGATAAATAGACTATTCCCTCAATTATAGGCCAAGCTTAATTAAGGGAAATTAAAACCGACATACCGAACATACATTCGCAATTCGACAACAGAAGGGAAAATCCTTTTACAAGATCTTTAAATTCTTAATACTATTTAACTAGCTGGGAGACGTGGACTAGCTCTATCTGGGCCTGTTGAAAAAGGGGAAGGCAGTCGCTAATCGCTTTAGCTACTCCGGGACGAGTATGAGCGATGCCAATGGCTGAGCCTTGGTTTAATGCCTTTTCAATTAGAACACGCACTTGTAAGGGGATTCCTTCGATCCCCAGACCATCAAGGAAAACATTTCTGATCCCGACAGGAACTTGCATCTTTTGAGCAACCTTCCAAGCTAGTGAGGATTTAATCGTCATACTATCAATAAAGAATAAACCCCTCATTTTTAATTCAGTCATAATTAGGGTCATCATTTTTAAATCTTGAGTTCCTTTTGATCCCATATGATTATTAACGCCAATCACTCCTGGGACAGCAGCTAAATTTTTTCTTAGTTGCTGTAGGGCTTCTTGTGGTGAAAAACTCTCGAAAATAGCCCCAGCTCCAGGATTGATTGAGGAGTCTAATGGTTCTAAAGGGAGATGAAGAATTATCTGTTGATTTCGCTGGAGTGCCTGTTTAGCGTGAAGCTCGGAGTATTTGCCCCAAGGTAAAACCGCAAAAGTTAGAGGAATGTCAAGAGCCCAGAAATCCTCAGTCGGTTGGCGGACAAAACCGACATCATCAATAATGAGGGCTATTTTTGGCCGGTCTCTAGTTTCTTTTTCGGGAAGAGAATGGGCTTTTTTGCCTTCTAGATGGGGAATGAAGGGAAGGGCTTTCTTCTTAGACGCTGGTTGATACTGGCTACCGCCCACGAACGTGAAGCAATTTAAGCCGATCAGCTTTTCTCCTACCAGTAAAGGACTCCTATCGACTTCTGGTGACATAAAAGTTAAAGGCAGTATCAGTTCGCTAAGAAGGAAGAGAATGAACAACAGACGAAACCTTATACGCAGCGGGACTCGCCTGTGGGATAAAGGATGACCAAGTTGGGGTAAAGGAGTCATGCGCCTCACTCCATTTCATGTTAAGAACCGGTTGTTTCGCAACCGGCTCTCTCCAAAATAACAGTGGAATTAATAACTGAGGGAATTGCCTAAAGGAATTTACTGGTGGTCAAATCTTAAAATTAGCGCTTCCTTAGAATGTCGTTAAGCTGCTGCTTTTCTTTTCACAAGAATTAGTTTTCTTAGTACCTGGATTGCTGTTTCTGCTTGTAGACGATCGATTTTTTGGAGAGCACGGAAATCGCTCTGCTCTTTAAAGCGATCGGATTCGTTAGGGAGTTTAACGACCACATCCGGGCGGATTCCTGTTTTGTGAATCGAGTGACCTCCGGCAGTTAGATAAGTAGCTACGGTTAAATAGAGAGCGCCTCCTGTAGGCAGAGGGAGAACATCCTGGACTAAACCTTTACCAAAAGTAGTATTACCGACTAATACACCAGCTTTAAGATCTTTAACAGCTCCGGCCACAATCTCCGAAGAGCTAGCGCTCCATTCGTTGACTAAGACAACTAGAGGAAGCGGTGGATGAGGGTTGGGATAGGCGGTAAAAGTTTCTGCCTGTTGATTTCGATATTTCAAGGAAACTACTGGAGAATTCGACCGTTCCGCCAGCAGTTGACTGGCTACCTCTACAGCGGAGATTAGTAAACCTCCGGGGTTATAACGAAGATCTAATACAATTCCGGCGGCTTTTTCGCGGGCAATAGCTTGTAAAGCTTGCCCGAGATCAGAGGAGGTTTTCTCAGTAAATTGAGTGAGGCTAATCCAGCCAATCTTTCCGACGACGGAATCCTTTTTGATCTCCCATTCGATGGAAGGGTCAATCAATGTTCGTGTTAATGTGACTTCTCTAGTAATTTGAGTGTTACCTTCCCCTCGTTTGATCGTAAGGGTCAGAGTCGTGCCGGGGGGGCCTAAAATTTTCGTGACAGCGATCTCCTTAGACATCTCCTTGGTTGATTGATAATCAATCGCGGTAATGCGATCCCCTGGTCTGAGGCCAGCCAGCTCAGCAGGGGAGTTTTTAATTGGTTTAAAAATGATCAATTCACCATCTTTATACTCTAGATAAAGGCCAACTCCTCCGTAACTTCCTTTGTTTTCCTCGAGGAGTTGAACATATTCTTTTTGATTAAGATACCTGGTGTAAGGATCCCCCAGGCTTTCCAGTAGGCCCTGAACCTTCCCCTTTTTCAGGTAGATGATAACAAGCTGAGAGAGGTTGACGGGTTCGAAAAATCTCAATTTAAGAAGAGGGATCACCTGACAAGCGAGGAAAAAATCCCTATATTTATCCTGTGAAAGTCCATACCCCAACCCAAAAAAAACCGTGAGGAACAAAAGGATGATCATTAGCGGAAGGATTCGGCTTGTGGCGATCTTTATCATCTGAACTGCTCCTTTGCCTGTATATCTCTTAGGGCGCTTTGTAACCTGATTTTCCATAAGAGCATATGTGCGAAGGAGGGAGGATATAACTTAAACTTTAAGATATCTTTTAATCGAAAACAGGCTCCCGATCGCTCCAAAGCAGATTCCCATCGTAAACAGGAAAATGATGAGAGGTGAGTTTACTTGCGCCCTCGGTAATAAGGGGATAAAATTATGATAGGCGCTAAGTTTTCTAATCAGGATGGTGTAGCCTTCGGTTAAAAGGATTAACGCAAGGGCGGCTCCCCCCAGACCCAGGACCATTCCTTCGAGGAGAAAAGGCCAACGGACAAAAGCATCAGTGGCTCCGACTAACTTCATAATCTCAATCTCTTTACGTCTGGCATAAACGGTGAGTTGAATGGTATTAATTACAATGTATAAGACGGCGCATACGGTCAATAACAAGAACACCATTCCAACTATTAGACCAATCCGGATGGCAATCTTTAAAAATTTCACAAAAGCTTGACCAAATACGACTTCTTCAACACCGGGAACTTTGGAAGCTAAACGGGATATTTCATCGATATTCGCTCCCTCAGTAAGAGAAAGATTAAAACAGTGGGGTAAGGGGTTGTCTTCTTCGGTAAAAAGGTTTTTATTTCCTAACAATTTTTCCAGGGCAGCCGCTCCTTCTTGTTTAGGAATGAATTTAATACTTTTCACTCCGGGGAGAGCTGCTAATTTAGTTCCAATCTCTTCAACCTGCTCTACGTTTTGCTCTAAAAAGACTCTAATTTCTATTTTGTCCCAGGCTAAGTCTCCTAAGTGTTGAAGATTAACAGTAAAAAGATAAAACAAGCCAAAGAGTAGGAGAGCAATAGTAATGATTCCGATTGCCGCCAAAGACATCAAACTGTTGCGAACAAGCCCACGAAAAGCTTCACGAAAGAAATAGAGAAAAGTTCTAGGCTTCAATGGTGTACCCTCCTCTCAGAGTATCCCTGATTAGTTTACCGTGGTCTAAAGCGATTACCCTTTTACGAAGCTTATCAACAATTTCTTTGTTATGGGTAGCCATTAAAATAGTAGTGCCCCGTTTGTTAATCTCTCTCAGTAACTCCATGATCTCCCAGGAAGTATCCGGATCGAGATTACCGGTAGGTTCATCAGCTAGTAAAAGCAGAGGGCGATTAACAATAGCCCGGGCGAGACAGACTCGTTGTTGTTCCCCGCCGGATAATTCAGAAGGGAAGACATTTGACTTATTAAGTAAACCAACTAATTCAAGGACGGAATAAACTCGTTGTTTGATTTCTTTAATTCCGGTTTCAATTACCTCTAAGGCAAAGGAGATATTTTCGTACACAGTTTTATGGGGCAACAATTTATAGTCTTGAAAAATAACACCGATACTTCGACGTAAAAAAGCGATCTCATCTTTTTTTAGAGAGGCAATATTCTTTTGATTGACCGAGAGAAGACCGGCGGTCGGTAACTCTCGACGAATGATCAGGTTTAAAAATGTGGTTTTCCCGGCGCCACTGGGACCGACTAAAAAGACAAACTCTCCTTTTTCCACAGATAGGGATAGCTGCTCTAAGGCTACAACTCCGTTACTATATATTTTGGTTAAATCTTTAGTTAAAATCAAGTAAACGCACCCCTTACGTGGTTTATTCAGGTATTTCTTCGACAGGTTGGGATGATATCCTTCAGGTAATTCCCGTCACAAGTAATTTAAGAAAAAGCTCAAGGTTTCTAATAAAAAAAGACCGCCTGGGGAAGGCGGTCATGACTTTTTGTAGTGGAGGAGATATCCGTTTTCCGACGAATATTTAATCTCCTTTAAAGAGGGGGGAGTTTGCATTAATCTGAATTCTAAGCGGATAAAGGTGTGAAAATCAGAAAACTTTTCGAGTTCGGTTAAAGCAACTCTTGTTAATTCATGGTCTGCTCGAAAAAGAATTTCCATTTCGGCGCCCTCAGTTATAGCTCTTTTCCTTAGATTAGCAAGGAGTTCGGGTTCAATAACTTCTACTGGATAGGCTAGATGATAAAGAAATCCGCCTCCTAACGAACTAATAGTTTCTGTGGTCCATTTTTTATCGATTAAGAGTTGGATTATTTTTTTTCTTTTTTCCATGTAGCCCCTCCCTTCTCCTTGACTTTAAAGTGGATTACGAACATTAACAATGAATGCCTCTTGGTATCTTTGATTTAGTATATGAAGACAAGAAGTAAGTGGTACCTAAAGGGAAAGGGAACTAAACCATTTTCAAAAACTTGGTTACTAATTCGCCCATTTCTCTGGCGCCAACTTGTGTTGTTCCAGGGACATAAAGATCAGAGGTTCTATAACCCTCTGCCAAGACCTTAGCTACCGCTTGTTCGATGGCGCCGGCGGCTGCTTCGTGGTGGAGGGAGAACCGAAACAAGAGAGCGGTGGAGAGGATTGTAGCTAAGGGGTTGGCGATGTTTTGGCCGGCAAGCTCAGGGGCTGAACCATGAGCGGGTTCATAGAGACCAGTTTTCCCGCCTAAACTGGCGGAAGGGAGCATCCCGAGGGAGCCGCTTAGAACCGAAGCTTGATCGGTCAGAATATCTCCAAACATATTTTCTGTGACGATCACATCAAATTGTGCGGGATTTTTTACTAATTGCATGGCGCAATTGTCTACATACATATGTTCTAAATGCACATCCGGGTAATCTCTTCTCATTTGTTCAGCATTTTCTCTCCATAATTGAGAACTGGTTAAAACATTGGCCTTATCAACAGAAGTTACTTTTTTTCTTCTTTGTCGGGCAGCTTCAAAGGCAAACTTAAGGATGCGTTTAATCTCAACGCTGGAATATTCCAAGGTATCAGTGGCTACTTCTTCCCCATCAACCCCAATTTCCCGGGACTTCTTACCAAAATAAAGCCCACCGGTTAATTCTCGAACTGTTAGTAAATCCACTTGTTCAATAATTTCTTTTTTGAGGGGAGAGGAAGGGATTAGTTCGGGGCAGATTTTGATCGGTCGTAAATTGGCGAATAGCCCCAACTTCTTCCTTAAGGGAAGTAAGGCGGCTCTTTCTGGTCTTAAATCCGGGGGAAGAAGATCCATCTTTGGGCTCCCGACCGCTCCCAACAGAACAGCGGTTGAGTTTTTACATAAATCCAAGGTTGCTGGGGGCAGAGGGTGACCATACTGTTCGTAGGCGTCTTCACCGATTAGACCAGATTCGATCTGTAAATTAAGTTGAAATAAGTCCGCGGTTGCCTTTAGAACTTTGGTAGCTACCGGGGTTACCTCCCGGCCAATGCCATCACCGGGTAACACTGCTATTCGGAACAAAGTTACACCCCCAGTTTTTCTCCGGAAAGATTTTTCCGAAGATAAGGTATGAGTCCGCCACTGGCGATTAACTCCCGCATGAAACCAGGAAACGGGTTGGTCTGATAAACCTGATTTCTTGTCAGATTGGTGATTAACCCTGTTTCAAAGTTGACCCGGAGAATATCCCCTTGTTTTACTTCTTTGCTGGCGGCCACTGATTCCAGGATCGGTAATCCAATATTAAGAGCATTACGATAGAAAATGCGAGCAAACGAAGCAGCAATGACACAGGAAACCCCGGAGGCTTTAAGCGCAATGGGCGCGTGTTCACGGGAACTGCCGCAACCAAAGTTGGTTCCGGCGACGATGATGTCGCCGGAGATAACTTTACGAGCAAAGCCGGGCTCAAGATCCTCCAAACAGTGTTCTGCTAAGACTTGGGGATCAGAAGTATTTAAATAGCGAGCGGGAATAATTAAATCAGTATCAACATCATTGCCAAAACGCCAGACTTTTCCTTCAAGCATCTTTCAACACCTCCTCAGGATGGATGATCCGGCCTTTAACAGCGGAAGCTGCGGCCACCGGTGGACCGGATAAGTAGACTTCACTTTTAGGATGACCCATTCTGCCCACAAAATTACGGTTAGTGGTAGCGAGCGCGCGTTCTCCCCGGGCTAGAACACCCATATGTCCCCCTAAACAAGGTCCGCAGGTGGGAGTGGAGACAACACCGCCGGCATCAATAAAGATTTCGATTAGACCTTCACGTATGGCCTGTCGATAAATATCTTGAGTGCCTGGGATGACAATCAAGCGGACATCCCGATGGACTTTATTACCTTTTAAGATCTGGGCTGCTTCACGCAGATCTTTGATCCGACCGTTAGTACAGGACCCAATTACCACTTGTTGAATATAAAGATCGCTTACCTCCCGGACGGACTTAACATTCTCAGGAAGATGGGGGCAGGCGACCTGTGGCTCAAGAGTAGATAGATCCCAGTCGTAAGTCTGAATGTAGTCAGCCTCTGGATCGCTGGCGAATATTTTATAAGATTTCTTGTATCTTCCTCTTAGATACTCTAGCGTTTTATCATCAACGGCAAAGATTCCGTTTTTAGCCCCAGCTTCAATCGCCATATTCGCCATCGTAAAGCGATCATCCATGGTCAGGGAAGAGATTGTTTCACCGGTAAATTCCATTGCCGCGTAAAGGGCGCCATCAACTCCGATTTGTCCGATGGTGTAAAGTATTAGGTCTTTCCCTCCTACCCAGGTCTGGAGGGAACCGGAGAAATGAAACTTAATCGAAGGAGGAACCTTAAGCCAGACTTCTCCGGAAGCCATCGCGGCTGCCATATCGGTGCTGCCCACTCCTGTGGAGAAGGCCCCGACCGCGCCGTAGGTACAGGTATGTGAGTCGGCGCCGATGACCAGATCCCCGGGACCAACTAACCCCTGCTCAGGAAGGAGACAGTGTTCGATTCCCATCTTCCCCACCTCAAAGTAGTGAGCAATTTCGTATTTGCGCGCAAATTCCCTCAACATCATGGCTTGTTCTGCTGATTTGAGGTCTTTGTTAGGAGTAAAATGATCAGGGACTAGGGCGATGGCTTCGGAGTTAAAAACTTTTTTTACGCCAATTTTCTCAAATTCCTTGATGGCTACCGGGGAAGTAATGTCATTACCCAGGATTAAATCTACCTGCGCTTGGATCAGATCCCCCGGTCGCACCCGCTCTTTTCCGGCGTGCGCTGCCAGAATTTTCTCGGTTATTGTCATGCCCATCATCTTCACCGACCTTTTTTAATAATTGAATTAAGCAAATCCTTCCTTAATTTAATTGTTTCTTTCCCGTGGCAATAATCATTTTAATATGAGCGGAACGTCCCTGGCTTCCCGTCGTATAACAATCACAACCCAAGTCAGCAACGGTTTCTTCGCTAAAACCGGCCTCCTTTAACCATTCTGCCAATTCTGCGCGGTCAAAACCGAGCCACAGGTCAGATTTTTCCTCTTTAACCCAACGATGGGGATGTTCTTCTACATCAATAAGTACGACTTGGCCTCCGGCTTTTAGGATACGATTAAACTCTTTTAGAACCTCCACCGGATCACTAATGTGATGCAGTAACATGCTGGCAAAGACTAAATCAAAGCTAGCGACCGGGAATGGTAATTTACTGGCATCGGCGTTGATAAATTCTACATTAGATAAACCAGCTTTATCTATTTCTTGACGGGCGATTTCAAGCATTTCTCCGGAGGAGTCAATGGCGGTAACTCGGGTAGCCTTCTCGGCGAGGGCTTTGGTTAGGTACCCAGTGCCACAGCCAATATCAGCCACAGACATATTCTGCTCGATTGTTATATGGGTAAAAATAAGATTACACAAATTACTACCATAGTACTGTACTCTGGTAGCATTATAATGAGGCGCTACCTGATCGAAATATTCTTTTACGCCTTGTTCCGCCGAAACATAAGCTAAGGAATTTCCTGCCGCCAACCAGTTAAGAAGAGCGTTTCTGGAAAATCGCCACTCCCGTCCAATTTTCCGAGCAGGCACTTCTTCTTCACGTAGGATTTTAAGCAGTGTTTTTGAGCTTACGCCCAACAACTCACTGGCTTCTTCTAAGTTAAGAACTTCTTTTTGCATCGATTTACCTCTTCTCTACTAGTATTATAAAATGAAGATTAGGTAATGTCAAGATATTAACTTAACTCATCTTCCCCTATATTATCTTAATTACTGTTATATAACCGCTATTTATCAATAAGGAGAAGAATGTTTGGGCAGATAAAAATAAAATCGGGTTAAACAGATAATATCGATTTTATTTGTTTGAATGGCACTAAAATAGTGGCTGACATTTTTAGTCCAGTTAAAATGCAAACATATAGACAAGGCATAAACAAAAAGAAAGGCTATCCCAGAGATTAAGGGTAGCCTTTCTTTATTATATAAGGCAATTGCCTAATTACCTCAATTGTATATGACCGTATATAGTTGTCCAGCAAGTGCCGTTTAAAATAAGATCGATCTTTATAGCAAAATAATTTTAGTTTAGACTTTAAGGAATTGCAAAATTAACTTTTTAAAAATTGGCCACATCTATTGATAGCCTAAAAAATATGGTGCTCAAATGACGGCGGCAGGTAATTATGGAATTCCCTCACTTAAGTTATTTAGCTGGATTGGAGATAATTTTCCACTTCATTAATTGCTTCTAAAACGGCGGTCGGAGCCGGGCCACCTTTGACCATTCGCCGTTCCAGACAGGTCTTAATCTTAATAGCTTCTTGAAAAGCGGAACAATCTACTCCACTCCAGGTCGACATTTCCATGACCGAAAGGTCTTCGAGTTTTATCTTTTTTTCCAGACAATAAGTGATTGCTTTGCCAACTACAGTATGGGCTTCGCGAAAAGGGAGTCCCTGTTCTACTAGGAAATCAGCCAGATCGGTTGCGTTTAAAAACCCGTCTTCAGTAGCTTGTTGCATCCGTTCCGGGAAAAAGTGAGCAGTAGAAAGCATTGGAATAAAAACATGAAGCGAAGACAGGACGGTATCGATGGCATCAAAAACAGCTTCTTTATCTTCTTGAAGGTCTTTATTATAGGCTAAGGGCAGGCCTTTCATCACTGTAAGTAGACCGATTAAATCACCATAAACCCGACCGGTTTTTCCCCGGATTAATTCGGCGGCATCCGGATTTTTTTTCTGTGGCATCATACTGCTTCCAGTGCTAAAAGCATCATCCAGTTCCATAAAAGCCCACTCAGCAGAAGTCCAGAGGATGATCTCTTCACAAAAACGCGATAGATGCATCATAATTAATGAAGCGTTAAAAATAGTCTCTAAGACAAAATCCCGATCGCCAACAGCATCCATACTATTACGCGCTACTCCATCCATTCCCAGTTCTGCGGCGACAAACTCGCGGTCGATAGGAAAGACTGTCCCCGCTAACGCTCCAGCGCCTAAAGGAGAAACATTCATTCGGACCGCCGAATCGGCTAAACGATGACGATCCCGACGGAACATTTCTCCATAGGCTAACAGATGATGGGCTAAGCTGATGGGTTGCGCGCGCTGGAGATGAGTATAACCGGGCATAATATTTTCCACATTAGCCTTTGCCAATTCCACCAGAACTGTTAATAGTTTTTTTAGTTCCTGATCGATTAGTTGTGTCTGCTCTAAAAGATAAAGGCGGAGGTCTAACGCTACTTGGTCATTACGGCTTCTGGCGGTATGCAGTTTTTTCCCCAGCGGACCAACCCGCTCAGTGAGGATTTTTTCAATATTCATATGAATATCTTCAGCCTCGGGAGCAAACTCGATCGCTCCCTTGTGAAGATCCCTTAAAATACTTTCCAGACCGTTAATGAGGGCCTTTGCTTCTTCCGGCAGGAGAATTCCAGTTTTTCCAAGCATTGTAGCGTGGGCGATGCTCCCCCTAATATCTTGGACAGCGAGGCGCTGATCAAAAAAGAGGGAAGAATGAAAAGCATTCATCCGCTGATCAGTCTCTTTTTGGAATCTTCCACCCCATAGTTTCATGGCTTATTCACCAGATTCCAAATCTGCTGGGGCAGGCCGAATAATTTAATGAAACCTTCGGCATCCTTCTGGTTATAGACCTGATCTGCCTCAAAAGTAGCAAAGTCTTCGCGGTACAGGCTATAGGGAGATTTACGCCCTACCGGTAGGCAATGACCTTTCCACAGTTTTAATTTAACAACTCCGGTTACCCGTTCCTGAGTTTCGTTAATAAAAGCATCCAAGGCTTTTTTGAGAGGTGAGAACCAGAGCCCGTTATAGACCAGGTCCGCATATTTTTTGCTAAGCATCTCTTTGTAGTGCATAGTGTCTCGCTCTAAGGTTAAAGCTTCCAGCTCTTGATGGGCAATATATAAAATAGTTCCCCCCGGAGTTTCATAAACTCCGCGTGATTTCATTCCTACTAAGCGGTTTTCGACAATATCGATCCGACCGATACCGTGTTTACCACCAAGAGCATTAAGGTGTTCGATCAGAGAAACCGGATCATAGGCCTGACCGTTAATGGCCATTGGGATCCCTTTTTCAAACCCGATCTCCAAATAGTCAGGGGTATCCGGAGCTTTTTCCGGAGCGACGGTCAGTTGAAACATGGTTTCATCCGGCGAGCGCCAAGGATCTTCTAAGACGCCTCCCTCGTAGCTAATGTGCCAGAGGTTACGATCCATGGAATAGGGCTTCTCTTTAGTAACCGGAATCTCAATTTTACGTTCACGGGCATAATCTATCGCCTCTTGACGGGAACGAATTGACCATTCCCGCCAGGGAGCGATGATTTTAAGATTAGGGTTTAGAGCCCGGAAGGTTAGTTCAAACCGAACCTGGTCATTTCCTTTTCCGGTGCAACCGTGGGCGACAGCGTCTGCCTCTTCCCGTTCGGCAATTTCGATTTGCTTTTTCGCAATTACCGGGCGGGCAACGGAGGTGCCCATCAGATATTTACCTTCGTAGACAGCGCCTGATTTGAGCATGGGGAAAATATAATCGGTCACAAATTCGTGGCGTAGATCTTCGATATAAAGTTTACTAGCCCCAGTTTTAAGCGCTTTTTCCTGCAAAGGAGCTAATTCCTCTCCTTGTCCGACATCTGCAGCGAAGGCTATGACTTCACATTCGTAGTTCTCCTTTAACCAGGGAATAATAATTGAGGTGTCAAGTCCTCCTGAATAAGCTAAAACAACTTTGGATACTTTCATTATCTAGACCTCCTCATAGTTTTGGTGAGCCGACCATTATAACCTAAATTGATTTTCATCTTTTCACGTGCCCCAGTAAAGCTGGGGAGGGCGATTACTCTTTAAATAATTCCTGGATTTTTTCATCCTCAAGCAGAGTTAATAAAATACCCTTTTCGGCATGGCGGCGATTCTCTGCCTGTAGCAGAATAAGATCGAGGTGTTCCTCTATTACTTCACGCGTGATTTCATAACCAGGGTGCATCGGCATGTCGTGCATTACTCTTGCTTTAGTTCCGGTTAATAATTCGTGGTTCAGTTGAAAAGGCAGCATTGTTTCGATGCGTTGTTGTTTGGCGGCGGAGAAACTTTGGTTACTAAAAAACTCCATATCAACCCAAGTATCAGTATAAACAATATCTACTTCGCGAACGATCTCTTTTAATTCTGTTGTCGTTAAATGGTCGTAGTTGATTGCAGTGAATCTTCCACTATTCTTCGCAGCAGTCAAGAGTTCCTGATCGAAAGAAGGTTGATTGATTAGAGGGGTAACAGCAATTAACTCTCCTCCCAGCTTGGGCAGGGATGCGGCCAAAGAGTTGAAGACATTATTCAACACCCCAATATATAAAAGTTTAATATTATAATGACCAAAAGTTTCTTTAATCGTCAGGAGATCACCCATGGCCTGGCAAGGATGATATCGGTTGCAGCAGCCGTTAATTACCGGAACGGTAGAATATTTCGCCATTAAATTAATATTCTCATTCAATTTTAAGCGAGCCATAATTAGATCAACGTTGCGACTGACATATCTAACCTCATCTTGAAGCTCACCGATGGAGAAATTACTATCTTCCCAATTTTGGAGAAAATAGGTTCCCCCCAGCTCGTTAAAACCAAGACCGAAAGAGAGCGCGGTTCTGGTAGAGGTTTTTTCAAACAGCATATACATTTTCTTGCCCGCCAGGGCCTGACTGAATCGGGGTTGGTCTTGTTTCACGGTCAAAGCCCGGTTAAGTATTTTCTCCAACTGTTCCCGATTAAAATTTTTTAGATTGATAAAATGCACCTGGATCACCCTTTCTTGTTTTGATATTATATCCAGATATTTTACTGACGAGCTGAACTAAAGGTAGTCGTAAAAATTACTCTTCTGCTGTTTCCATCAAGACTTGTTTAAGGATGCGCAGTCCTTCTTCTAAATCTTGTTGTTCAATATTAAGAGCAGGTAGAAGGCGAATGGCCTTCGGGGCGACGGCGTTAATCAATAACCCGCGCTCAAAACATTTAAGAACGATAGGTTGAACCGGTATCGATAATTCTAAGGCGAGAAGAAGCCCCCAACCACGGACTTCTTTAATGATTGGGATCTCATTTTGCCATTTTTGAAAGAGAGCGATTAGCTCTTGTCCTAGATGGCTGGCTCGGATGGGAAGATTCTCCTCCTCCATGATCCGTAACACTTCTAGGCCGACGCTAAAAGCTAAGCCCCCGCCCCCCACTGTGGTGCTGTGGTCTCCCGGCTGAAAGGCCGTAGCGATCTTTTCACTAGCTAACATGGCTCCGATCGGCACGCCTTCCCCCAGGGCTTTAGCAGAAGTAAGAATATCTGGTTTGATTCCTAGATGCTGCCAAGCGAAATACTTACCGGTACGGCCTAGTCCGGTTTGAACTTCATCAAAGATTAGAAGAATCTGCTTTTGCCGGCAAATCTCTGCCAAGCCTTTAAGAAAGTCAGGGGAGATAGGGTTTACTCCCCCCTCTCCTTGCACTAATTCAAGCAGTAGAGCACAGGTTCGCTCAGAGATCGCTTCTTCCCAAGCTTGGAGGTTATTAAAGGGCGCATAACGAAACCCGGCGGGCAAGGGACGAAAGCTTTCCTGGTATTTTGGTTGCCCGGTGGCGGCTAAGGCGCCGAAGGTCCGACCATGAAAAGAATCGTAAGCGCTAATGATCTCGTATTTCCCTCCGAGTTGCTGTCGCCCGTATTTTCTCGCCAGTTTAATAGCGGCTTCATTGGCTTCCGCCCCGCTATTGCAGAAAAACACACGGTCGAGACCAGAAAGGGTAGCAAGTTTCTCTGCTAATTCGATCTGCTCCTCCAGATAAAAATAGTTGGAGACGTGAATGATTTTCTCTGCTTGTTGCTGTATAGCGGCGGTAATTCGCGGGTGAGAATGCCCAACTGCTTGCACGGCAATTCCCGACAGAAAATCAAGATACTCTTTCTGCTCGGCATCATAGACCCGAGAACCGGTCGCTCTGGTAAAAACGACAGGAAATCGTCGCACATTATTAATTAATACTTTGTTTGCTCGGGTAAGTAGTTCAGCCATACTCATGGATAAATTCCTCCTATTCTACCACCATGGTGCCAATGCCTTTGTCGGTTAACACCTCTAACAGCAGGGAATGCAATTGTCGGCCATCAATGATATGAGTTCTTTTGACTCCTTGTTGCAGAGCGGAGATACAAGCTTCTACTTTGGGGATCATTCCTCCGTCGATTTGACCGGAGTTAATCATGTTTTGGGCGGAGCTGATTTTTAAGGCGGAAATTAAACTTGAATGGTCGCTGGGATCGGAACAAATTCCTTCCACATCGGTAAGAAGAATCAGCTTCTCTGCCTTTAAAGTGGCGGCTAGTTCTCCGGCGACTGTATCAGCGTTAATATTATAGATATTACCATCAGCGCCAACACCAACGGGGGCGATGACCGGAATATAACTGTTCTCTAGTAAAGTATGGATTGGTTCAGGGTTGATCGTTTCGATCTCTCCGACAAAGCCTAAATCGATCCCCTCTTCAGGCAGAACTTTCTTCCTGGCAACCAGCAGGCGCCCGTCCTGACCGGAGAGACCGATGGCTTTCCCGCCAAATTGGTTGATTAAAGCGACAATTTCTTTGTTGATTTTTCCGGCTAGCACCATATTGACGAGATCCATGGTTTCTTCATCAGTAACCCGTTGTCCATGTTGAAAGGTACTCTTTTTACCCATCACCTTGAGCATGGTAGTGATCTCCGGACCGCCACCGTGGACGATAACCGGGTTGAGCCCTAAATATTTAAGAAGAATTATATCAAGGATTACCGCTTGTTTTAAATCCGCATTGAGCATGGCGTTTCCTCCGTATTTGATGACAAAAGTTTTGCCATAAAAAGAGCGGATATAGGGGATGGCTTCAATTAAAACTTGAGCTCTGGCGGTAAAACTCATTGCTCTCATTCCCTTCATTTAATGTAGAAAATCACCAAATTTACTTAAGATTGCACCGCAAAATATAATTCGATGCTCATAACTGATTTTTGTTTTTAAAGACAATCTCAAGTACGATAACTTCCGTTAATCTTCACATAGTCAAAGGAGAGATCGCAGGTCCAGATCGTAACCTCTTCTTTGCCTTGTTTAAGATCAATGATCACCTCAATTTCCTTCTGTTGTAAAATATCCTTAGCAGTTTGTTCATTAAAAGCGACTCCGGTTCCAGCATAGACTGGGAGTGTTTCCAAAAAGATCTCAGTTTTTTCCGGACTGAAATCAATCCCCGAGTACCCGACAGCGGCTAAAATCCGGCCCCAGTTAGCATCTTCGCCAAAGAAAGCGGTCTTGACCAGGTTAGAGTTAGCGACCGCGCGGGCGGCGCTCTCAGCCTCGTTTTCCGTCCGAGCGCCCTTGACCTTGATCGCCAGGAATTTAGTAGCGCCTTCGCCATCCTTAACGATCAAGCGCGCTAAATGAGAGCAAACTTCATAGAGCCCTTCCATAAAACGCTCAAGGTCCGGTCCAGTTGTGATCTCTGCTCCTCCTGCTCTGCCGTTTGCCATTAAGAATACAGTATCATTGGTACTGGTATCACCATCTACGGTGATCCGGTTAAAAGTTTGTTTTACTATCTGACGGAGACTAGCGCTTAAAACTGTTCCTTTAAGCGGAGCGTCAGTAGTAATCACCCCTAGCATCGTTGCCATCTGCGGTTGGATCATCCCCGAACCTTTACACATTCCGCCAATACGGATCTCTCTCCCGCCAATTTCTAGTGAGACCGCGTATTCTTTGGCGAAAGTGTCAGTGGTCATAATCGCCTGGGCGGCTTGCGGACCTCCGGTGGTCGAAAGCAGGTTAGCTAGAGTAGGTAAGGTGTTAAGGATGGGAGTGACCGGAAGAGGGACACCAATTACCCCGGTGGAGGCCAGTAAGACTTCTTCCGGACGACACTGCATAAGCTTGGCAACAGTGATAGCAGTCATCCGGGCGTGTTTTAAACCTTCCTCCCCAGTGCAAGCATTAGCATTGCCACTATTGATTAACAGGGCGCGGGCATAACCACCAGCCAGGTGTTCCTGGCTGACTAAGACAGGCGCGGCTTTTACTTTGTTGGTAGTAAAGACTCCCGCAGCGACAGCCGGTACTTCCGAATAAATTAGAGCTAAATCTGGATGACCGCTTTTTTTAAGACCGCAGTTTACTCCCCACGCATTGTATCCTAGAGCAGCAGTAACACCGTACGATTTGGTCTGCATGTTGTCTTCCTCCTTTTCCAGTTTACATCTTTCTTTAAAAATTATTTTATGGCCAAATTCCGGGGGTGTTAAGACCGGTGGTTTCTTCCAGCCCATAGAGGATGTTCATATTCTGGATCGCTTGTCCAGCGGCGCCTTTCATCAGATTATCAATCACAGAAAGGATAATGATCCGGTTAATCCGCTCGTCATACCTAATGCCAAGTTGACACCGGTTGGTATAAAGCACACTTTTAGTTTGTGGTAGATCAGGACTAGAAAGAACTGTGACAAAAGGTTCTCCTTGATAATATTCTTGATATAACTCGGTCAATTCTTGAGTAGAACTCTTTTGGCGAGTAGAAAGATTGATGGTAGAGAAGATCCCCCGTACTACCGGTATGAGATGAGGAGTAAAGGAGATGGCAACATTCTTCCCGGCTAGTAACGAAGCTTCCTGTTCGATTTCTGGTATATGCCGATGTCTAATTAACCCGTAAGCGCGTAAATTGTCGTCGGCTTCTGGGAAATGTAGCTCGCTTTGGGCAGTACGACCCGCGCCGGAGATTCCAGATTTTGAATCAATGATAATTAAATTATCATCGAGCAGTTCCGCCGCTAAAAGAGGGGCAAGGCCCAGTAAGATACTGGTGGGATAACAGCCCGGATTTCCTATTAAACGAGCGTTTTTAATTTCGCTTCGTTTTAATTCGGGTAAACCATAGACCGCTTCTTTTAAAAGTGCTGGCTGAGGGTGTTTTAAGTTGTACCAGTCCTTGTATGTCGCCGGTTCTTTTAACCTAAAGTCGGCGCCAAGATCAACGATTTTAATATCTTTTTCTAAAAAACCAGGGACCAATTCGGCGGCAACTCCATGGGGGACGGCTAAAAAAATGAGGTCACACTCGGCTAAGGCAGGGGAAGAAACGTCGGAGATAAGGAGTTCACCCCAGTTAGTGCCGGAAAAAGAAGGAAAAACTTGAGCAACAGTCTGACCAGCTTGGGAACGGGAGGCTACTACCGTGGCTTCAGCTTCAGGATGGGCAGCTAGGAGCCTGAGAAGTTCGCCCCCGGCATAACCGTTAACTCCAATAATACCTGTTTTTATCATTACTGACTCACCTTTCTCCATCGACCGATCCAAATTTAATGGTCATATTATATTAAGGAATTGCGTAATTCATTATCACAAAAAGTAAAATATCATTTAGATTTTTGTGGTTAACTTATTATATAAGAACAGAAAGGGTTTTGCAATAATTATTATGCAAAATTTACGTATATTTATATATTGCTGATAAAAATAGGGCTCTTTAGCGAGCAAACTATGTATAAATATAAAACGCCATTTAATGGCGTTTTGAGGTGTTTGGGGAACCGGATCTTAGTTCATCAATCTATCTTTTCTAATAATTCTTTGGCTTGTTCAAAATCTTCAGCTCGAACCTGAATTTTAATGCCAAGAGCTCCACCGTAGATTAGCCCTAAATTTTCTCCGGGAATAAAACATTCAATCCCCGAGCCTTCCAGGATGCTTTTAATTAAATCGGCTTTAGTGGGGTTTTGTACTTCAAAAACGGTGACCAAATCACTTTGCTTAGACATCAATAATCGCTCCTGTATTAGCGGATTTGACTAATTTCGCATATCTGCCAAGATATCCACGGGTCACTTTGGGAGCTGGTTGCTGCCAGTGGGCCTTTCTTTTTTCTAACTCTGCTTGGTCTACTAGTAAATCCAGACTTTGAGCCGGGATATTAATCTGAATTAGGTCTCCTTCACAGACTAAAGCAATAGGACCACCGGTAGCAGCTTCAGGTGAAACATGCCCGATTGAAGCCCCGCGACTGGCGCCTGAGAAACGCCCGTCTGTAATCAGGGCTACTTGCCGATCGAGACCCATCCCAGCAATAGCAGAGGTCGGGGAGAGCATCTCGCGCATTCCCGGTCCGCCTTTAGGCCCTTCATATCTAATGACGATCACATCGCCAGGATTAATCTCACCGTTTAGAATAGCTGAGATGGCAGCTTCTTCCTGATCGAAAACCCGGGCCGGTCCTTGATGCACCAGCATTGCCGGGTCGACAGCGGATTGCTTAACAACAGCTCCGTCAGGGGCGAGGGCGCCAAAGAGGACAGCCAGACCACCCCTTTTATGGTAGGGATTATTTAGAGGTCTAATAACCTCTTGTTCTTGTTTTTTTAACCCTTTAATATTCTCCCCAATACTTTGCCCAGTAACCGTCCGTGAAGATAAATTGATCAGGTTTTGTTCGGCCAAAGTGGCAAGCAGCGCGGGAATGCCGCCAGCGGCATCGAGATCTTGAATATGATGAAGCCCGGCAGGCCGGAGATGGCATAGATGGGGTACTTGTGCGCTAAGCCGATTAATCTCATTTAGATCAAGGTTAATTCCCAGTTCATGAGCGATCGCCGGCAGGTGGAGAATAGTATTGGTTGAGCCGCCGATGGCCATATCGACTGCTAAAGCATTGGTGAAGGCTTCTTTCGTCAGGATCTCGCCAGGTTTAAGCTCTGCTTTAATGAGTTCTATTATTTGGTACCCAGCCCTTTTAGCGAGGCGTAGACGGCGGGCGTCAACTGCCGGAATCGTGCCATTGCCGGGAAGCGCCATTCCTAAAGCTTCCGTTAAACAGTTCATGGTGTTGGCAGTGAACATACCGGAACAGGAACCGCAACCGGGACAGGCTCTTTCTTCAATCTCGGCAAGCTCTTCAGGGGTAATTTTCCCGGCGGCTTCCGCTCCTACACCTTCAAACACCGAATTTAAATCAATCTGGTTTCCATTAAGTTCTCCAGCAAGCATGGGGCCGCCGCTCAGAACAAGTGAAGGGATATTGAGCCTTCCCGCGGCCATCAGCATCCCGGGGACTATTTTGTCGCAATTGGGGATGAGGACTAAGCCGTCAAAAGCGTGGGCGCTGGTCATGGCCTCGATCGAATCGGCAATTAGTTCGCGACTGGCCAGTGAATATTTCATCCCTTCATGACCCATGGCAATCCCATCACAGACGCCGATGACCCCAAATTCGATCGGAGTTCCCCCAGCCATTCGGATTCCTGCTTTAACGGCTTCAGCAATTGTTCGCAGGTGAATATGGCCGGGAATTATTTCATTGAAGGAATTAGCAACCCCAATTAAAGGTCGGTTTAGTTCCTGATCAGTATAACCCATGGCTTTGAAGAGAGAACGGTGAGGAGCCCTGGTCACTCCTTTTTTAACTTGATCACTACGCATCAAACAACACCCCTTCGGTTAAGGATACAAGGATACATTTTTTCTTTTCTTCGTGATCAACAAGAAAAATCCTTTTCTAAGTTAGAAGAAGAGCTTGTTAACTTAAGGAATTGCATAATTCAATTATTTATGATTTGATCACAATATATTGATAGCCTTACAAAAGCCAAACACTATATATTGTGGTCAAATATAAGCTTAAGGTGTTATGCAATTCCCTCAACTAGTAAAACTAGAGGCTAAAATTTCCCTAATGCAGCGGAGACAAGCGTCAGAAGCCTTAGAAAAAATGTTTATTGTTGCTCGAAGGGGACAGATAGAGTTGAGTCCCAGCTTACCGTTCTTTTCACGGCAACAAGAGATTTTGCTTACAAGGTGCGGCAAAGAGGATACTAAGTTGCAAATCGTATGCTTATGAACCTTGGCATTGAAGGTATGTGGGGGTAGAAGCTGCTAGAAAGATCAAACAGGAAGGTTTAGTTCTTGAGGAGTATTTGAAAGAAGTAAGCCGCCCATTTACGGGCGGTTATCGCTTCTTTTTGGATTTTTGGGTTTGAAGGTTCGGCAATAGGTCCCTTTAGAAGTCTTGGCTTCATCTCTTGCTTCTCCCAGGGTACCGATCTCCATATTTCGATCGCCGATGGCTTGATTGTCAACCTCTATGCTTTCAGCCTCGCATAGATTATTCTGACCCCAATAGTGGCAACTGTCAACATAGCACTTTACATTACTTCGCATATTACTAACCCCCTTTTTTTTATTTTCCCCAGGGATGAGATAGTTTATACTTTGTTGTCACTACGGGGAGCCTTAAGAGATTAAGATAGTAAGTAGCCAGGCCGACCCTAGTCCAGTCCCCAAACCAATAACCGTGGGGAACCATCCAGCCATTCGCCAAGCGATCGGAACTAGCTCGACGCAAACCAACATAAGCATGGCGCCGCCAGCAAAACCTAAGGAGACGGCGGTCCACGGAGCAGTAATTGTGCCAAGGATACCACCTAGAAGAGCGCCGATACACATTGGTAATTCGGCTAGGATTAAAGCGAGCGCAATCTGAGACCAGCTTGTTTTACCAAGTCTGAGGGTGGTGGCCACCGCCAAACCTTCAGGAATATTATGGATTGCCATTAATAAGGATAATTCCCACCATAGGGCAGAGGTGGGATCAGTAGTGAAGACCGTTCCAACAGCTACTCCTTCTGGGAAATTATGAAGCGCAATCCCAATACCCAGAAGTATTCCGGCTTTAGTAAACCTAGTGCTTTCTTTGGTCTCATCTGTAACTTGATAATACTTGCGCAACAACAGAATAAAGATAATCCCCCAAAAAAAGCCAGCACTCGCATAGGTTGCGCCCAATCCCCAAGCTTCAGGGATGAGATCCCAAATGACTACTCCCAGCATTACTCCACCGGAGAAACCGACTAACTCACTTTGTTGTTTTTGTGTAATCTTTGGGACCAGGATGGCAGTCAAACCACCTAGCCCCGCCCCGATTATTCCCACTAGTAAACCTAAGATGGCAGCAGAAAAAACAACTCCCATTAATCTCCCCCCCGGTTTCCATCATATTCATCGATATGATCCGGATATGCCTTAGTTGGCTGGGGAGAATATAATTAATAATTTAGAAAATGCTAGGGTTGTTTATCCGCTTTGATGAATATCCCTTTAGTGTGCTGGTGGAGCCAGGGTGAACAACTATCTTGGAGGAATGAGAGGTTTGCAATTCATTTTTTTACTTATTGCCGGCATTGCCGGTTCTTTAATGGCGATCCAGGGTAGCCTAAATTCATATCTTGGAGGGAAATTAGGATTATTGCCAGCTACTTTTAGTGTTCAACTGTTGGGAACTTTAACAGTAGGAGGGTTACTTCTTGTTTTTTTAAAGGGGCAATCCCAGTCATTGCTAGAAGGTTTACCAACAATACCATTTTATTTTTGGTTAGGTGGTCCGGTAGGAGTGGCGATTATTTATGGGGTGGCGGTCTCTATTCCTAAATTAGGGGTGGGTAACGCTACTACCGGGATCATCTTTTTTCAGTTGGTTACCGCCTATCTAATTGATCATTTTGGTCTTTTTAACCAAGAAACGATTCCTTTTACAGGTGTTAAAGTAATAGGGATCGCTATGATGGTTATAGGAGCTTTCCTGTTACTTCGGAAATAATTAACTATTAATTACTACTGAAACAACATCAATTACTTTTTGTGGATTAAAAGGCTTTAATATGTAATTACGGGCGCCAGCTAAAATCGCTTCGATTACGATGGTTTTTTTTGCTAGATTGGTGCACATGATGATCCGGGCATCGGGATCGAATTTAATTATGTTTTTTACAGCGTCAATTCCCTTCATATCAGGCATGATTATATCCATAATGACCAGATCAGGGTAACATTGTTTGTACTTTTCTACTGCCTCAGTACCACTGGTCGCTTCTGCTACGATCTCATACCCAGCTTCTTCTAAAATTCTTGAAAGTTTTAATAATACTACTTTAGCATCATCAACAAGCATAATTGTCTTACCCATTTACAAATCTCCTTTTTATCAATCGAGGGGGAATTGCATAATTACCTTAAGCATCTATTTATCCACAATATAAATACTTTTTATTACTGGTCTATACATGGGCTTTTTGCGTTGTCTTTTGCTTTAATTATCCCGATACAATATATTGATAGCCTAATACCAGTCAAACACTATATATTGTATTGGGACCTTTTAAAAAGGATACAACGCAAAAAGCTTATATATAGAAGGAAATTTTAGGGCAAAACAGCAGAAATTACGTTTATAACTTTTTGGGGTTCGAATGGTTTGATTATATAATTGCGAGCTCCAGCTTCGATCGCTTCGATAACCATGGATTTTTGTCCAATCGCAGAACACATGATAATTTTGGCTTCAGGATCGTATTTTCTTATTTCGCGAACCGCCTCAATCCCAGACATGGTAGGCATGGTAATGTCCATGGTGACTAGGTCGGGATTGAGGTCTTTATATTTTTCCACAGCTTCTAAGCCATTACTGGCTTCCCCAGCAATCTCATAACCGGCAGCTTTTAGGATTTTAGTAAGCATAACTCGAATTACTTGCGCATCATCTACTAACAATATGCGATAACTCATGGCAATACCTCCTGTTAAAATTAGGAAAATCAAAATAGTCTTCACTAGTTTGTATCGGCTAGTTCTGAAAAAAAATAAGAGTAAAAAACCGGCCAGAGGCCGGTTTTATTTGATTTCTACTCCCTGCGCGTTCACCCGCTGGATCCGTTCTTCCTCTCCGGTTGTGGCGTTAACGAAAATACGAAACCGCTCTTGTTCTAGAATACCATCACATTCGTAAGCTAGTATTTCCTGAAAGTGGTCATTAAGAATTACCGCCTTTTTGATCTGCTCTACTTTTAAATGGTTGTTGAGTCTCTTCTTTATTTCCACCTCACTTAAACGTGGTGCAGAGATCGTCCTTTTTGGGTCATGAAAAGTTAAGTAGGACATGGCTTCGGTTCCTAAGATCTCTCCATCATCCAAGGCTACCTGTACCTTGATCATCTCCGGATAAACTACAGTTTGCTCTGCAGTTCGGCAAAGAGAAACTAAGGCAATGTTTCTAAAGTCTTCAACGCCAACAGGGGTCATCCCTTGGTAGTTACGGTTTTCAAGATAAGTTCTAGCCTTCTCTTTGGCCTGCTCAAGAGAAATGTTGCTTTTGGCGACTCCTCTCTCTTTAAGCATCCAGGCGACGTGTCCACCTTTGCCCGTAACAGCGATGCGGGCAAGAGCGGAGCCTTTTCTTTCTTTTCCCTTCTCGTCCTCTTCTACTAGCCGGAAAAGGTATAGAGGATAATCTCCTTTGATTTGCCCTTCATAGTTTACTCCATAGCGGGTTGTGCCCTGATCAATATAATCCCTGGCTATTTCCCGCGCTTGTTCTACGCTAATTTCCTGACCAGTTATCCCTTTAGGGACTGGTTTGAAGTTGAGTAGATTTCCTTCCATTTCAGGTTCAGGAAGGCGTTCAAAACCATCCTCCATCATCATGAAACTCTTTGTAATCTTGTTATTTTCCAGACGCTTTGAGACATCAGCCACCATCGAAGTGGTAGCAATACGCTCTACACCTGTCCATTTCTCCCCCGCCTCCAACATCCTTTCCTGGAGGTTAATAAGCTGTCCTGAGAGGTAACGGGCTTGACGGTGAAGCCCCTGTAAGGTTTCCCAGTCTTTTTGCGTCAAATACTGAATGTTTTTGCCGTCTTGATCGTTTTTTTGGTTTTCATCTTTGTTTAGTCTGGTTACCGTATTAAAGGAAAAGGCTCCAACTTTAGCTAAGAACTCCTTAGTCTTGGCCAGCTCGACCGAAGTTAGAGGCAGTTGACCCATATCTTCTTGGGAAAGATAAGCTTGACGCCAAATATCGGAGAAATTCTTTACTAAATTAGGGCGAGAATTAGAGACCATTACTTTGGTCAATTGAGTTTCTAATTCTCCAACATGGGTAGCTAGTTCGGAGAAAGATTTGTTGTATTGATTTTCCGCTTTGATCTCCCAGCTCCGTTTGCTGCGGTATTGACTATAGCCCCAGGCTAGGGAGGCTAATAACGCTACGGTGAGGAGGGGGATAGTAATTTTAGGTTCAAACCTGTTCCTTTTTTCATCCGCCAACCTTTTACCACCCTTTCAACGAATACATTTTGGCTATTTCATGAATAATATTCCCCAGACAGTCTTGGATATTCAGACAAATAATCCTTATAGCTTTTTGCGTTGTATCCCAATCCTTAAGTGTGGTCTTGACATTGCCTAAAAACTTCATTATAATTGAAAAAATTCAGATGGTCAATAAGAAAGGGGTTGTAAAATGGCCTATTTCTATCAAGAAGCGAGTAGGACTTTTAGTGAGTATCTATTGATTCCGAATTTGACAACCAAAGATTGTACTCCTGAAAGGGTAAGTCTTCGAACGCCAATTGTCAGGTTCAAACAAGGAGAAAATGCTTCGTTGTATTTAAATATTCCATTCTCTTCAGCGATTATGCAGGCGGTTTCTGATCATAAGATGGCTATTGAATTGGCTAGATCAGGAGGCATTTCTTTTATCTATGCCTCCCAACCGATTGATGAACAAGTAGAGATGGTAAAAAAGGTAAAAAACTACAAAGCAGGTTTTGTGGTCAGTGATTCCAATTTAACGCCGGAGCATACTCTCCTGGATGTTATGGCGTTAACGCAAAGAACAGGTCATTCTACGATTGCCATTACTGAAGATGGTTCGCCAACCGGAAAGTTATTGGGGATTGTTACCAGTCGGGACTATCGGCGAGGGAGAACTCCGGTCGAAACTAAAGTTAAAGACTTTATGACACCATTTTCTTCAATTATTTACGGACAAGAAGGGCTTACATTATCTGAAGCTAATGATTTAATTTGGGAACACAAATTAAACTGTTTACCTATTATCGATGAACACCAGAATCTAAAATATTTGGTTTTCAGGAAAGATTATACCGCTCATAAAGAAAATCCTTTGGAGTTGCTTGACGACCATAAAAGGTTAGTGGTGGGCGCCGGAATTAATACCAGGGATTATCAGCAACGGGTACCGGCTTTGGTAGACGCGGGCGTAGATATTCTCTGTGTGGATTCTTCGGATGGGTTTACGGAATGGCAGTACCGGACGATTCGAGCTATTAAAGAAAAGTTTAATGATTCCGTCAAAGTTGGTGGGGGTAATGTGGTAGATGAAGAAGGTTTTTTGTACTTAGCGGAAGCAGGCGCTGATTTTATCAAGGTAGGAATCGGTGGAGGATCAATCTGTATTACTAGGGAACAAAAAGGAATTGGTCGAGGACAGGCGACAGCAGTTATTGAGGTGGCAAAAGCCAGGGATGAATATTTTCGACGAACCGGAATTTATATCCCGATCTGCTCCGATGGAGGGATTGTCCATGATTATCATATGGTATTGGCTTTGGCAATGGGAGCGGAGTTTGTAATGTTGGGAAGATATTTTGCTCGTTTTGACGAAAGTCCCTCACGTAAAGTAAGACAAGGGATGAATTATGTTAAAGAATACTGGGGAGAAGGATCTAATAAAGCCCGTAACTGGGCTCGGTATGATATGGGGGGAGAAGATCGACTAGCCTTTGAGGAAGGTGTAGATTCTTATGTGCCGTATGCTGGAAAGCTGAAAGATAACTTAGAGATTTCGCTTGCGAAGATTAGATCTACCATGTGTAACTGTGGAGCGTTAACTATTACCGAGTTACAGAAGAAGGCTCGACTGACCCTGGTTTCCCCGTTAAGTCTTAGGGAAGGCAGCGCTCATGATGTGATCCTTAAAAAGGATGGGGATTTGGATTTTTCCTAAAAGATTTACTAAATATGAGAATTGTGTAATTACCTTAAACAAAAGCCACCTGAAAGGAGGTGGCTTTTGTTTATTATGAGTTAAGACTATCTTTACGGACAAATTTTCCGTGCTTCCATATAAAAGCGTTTCTCATCTGCTTCCCCCATAGAAAAAGTCTTTCTAGGTAAAGCGCCATCTATAATCACTGTTTTGAAGAGGTCTTGTTTGTCCATACTGGGAAGTAAAAAGCCGATATTTCCTGGCCGGCAGCCTAACTCCTTCGTCTCCTGCTCTCCGTGGACATAGTCAATTTTTGTTTGAGGGTTGCGCTGTAAAAAATCATCAAGAAAGGTTTGAAGACTTCCTACTGTTAGGTTAGAGCTAGGGTTGTTGATGGTAACCACACCGGAAGCAGTATTTGTAAAAAAGCAAAAACACTGGGTATTATCTGGTAAAGCTTCCAGACTAGGGGCTGGAGAATACTTGATTTGACAATGATCATGCGCTTGTAACTGTCCAAAAAACAAATCAGTATTAACGTTGAAAAGAACACGATGAATCGGATGGAAAAATAGCCCCTCATCATAAAGGTTAACAACCTCCACCAAACAATAGCGCGCGGGGTGTTCTTCAAGTTCGGACGGGTCAGTGGCCTTACTTTTTATCTCTTCCCAGATGGCTTTGGCCGTGGCTAGGGAATGATTGCCGTCACCGACCGCAAACAGTAAAACCTCATCTTTAACCCCGTATTTTTCGTAGTTAATTGTAGGATCCGCTAAGTTTGCTAAAGCTTTGAAGACTTGTTCCTCTAGAGCAGGGTCTTTGAGGTGATATCCCGTGAGGCGCCCACTATTCATCATTAAGTCAAAGTCATAGATTTTAGGTAACTCTGGCAAGTGTTTGAATAAAGGTTCGATCACTGACCGCCCTGGATCATCCAGTAAGAGCATGATATGGGGTAATTCTAGGCAGCCCCCTTGGCGGATTTTAATCCTGGGTGGTAAGCGGTCGGTGATGGTCTCTTCTGTAGAGCGGATTAAACTTTTAGAGCCTGGGCGATAATCGTATTTTTCCAAGTCAACAGCGAGGAGTAAGCCTTTTCGTGATTGGACATGGGGGGTTTGCCGGTCAATTAAGATAAATCCTGGTTCTAACGGGGTTAAGATTTTTTTAGTTAAGTAACTAATCATATTCGTGTTGACCTTTTTAATCAGCCTATTGACTTCAGGATCTTCTAAATAAACTTCTGGAAGGATTAAGTCAAGAGTTGAAGGGCTGTCGCCAATGAAGTTGTGTACGTCTTCCCAGTATTTTCGGTTAGAAGTATATTGATCGCAAGCAATGACCGACCATTTTTGCGGATCAAACTTAGCAGCAGGCAGCAGCACAGAAGGAATTTTTACGGCAAGTTCTGAGAAATCAACCATTGGTCACTCTCCTTTAGTCAAATCATTTACGCACCGGGTTATCGCAGAACGTTAATTAAAGGTAATCTTCATGCTCATACAGTTCAGGGTCCACACGAGTGAGGAAAGGCGAAGGTTGGCCATGGTAAAAGAGAATAAGGCGATGTAAAGCTCTGGTGCAGGCAGTATAATAAATATTTAATTCCCTTGCCCAGAAGTAATTTTGTTGATCACTACCATAGATTAACACCGCATCAAATTCTAACCCTTTTGCCAGATAGGAAGGGATAATTATGACGCCAGTAGAGAGGACGAGATCATCTTTGGTGATTAAACGAAGATTAACCAACTCCTTTAGTTGGAGGTAAATCGTCTGGCACTGGCCGGAGGTTTTAGCGATGACAGCAAGGGAGCGCATCCCTTCTGCTTTTAAAAATTGGATTTTTTCTGCGATGGCAAGAGGAATCTTATTTTCTTCTTGGACTTTTACGACTAGGGGTTTGGTTCCTGGTCGGTTAATATACTCGATTTCACCCCCTCTTTTCAAGAGATTACTGGTGAAAGTGGTAATTTCTTTGGTGGAGCGGTAACTTTTATTTAAGTTAAAGAGCCCCGATTTTTTGCGGTTAAAAAGATCTTTTATTTCCTCAAAGGAACTTTGATATTGTAACGGATGGATAGCTTGGTTTAAATCACCCAGTACGGTTAAAGTAGCGGTAGAGAAAAGCTCATTAATTACCTTATACTGAAGAAAAGTATAATCCTGAGCCTCATCAACGATCAGGTGTTTAATCTCTGGGAATTTAGGAAATCCTTCAATTTTTCCCTTGAAATAGAGGAAAGAGGCAAGGTCTTCATAGCCAAGCCAGCCTTGCTCCAAATTTTTTAAGGTCTCTGTTCTAATGAGATCGATGGTGGGGGGCAGCAGAGTTCCTTCAGCCATTTTGAGAAACAAAGCTTCATTAGAAAAAAGTTTCTTATAAAGCTGAAAAGTATCTAAATCAGTCCAAGAGTGGATTTCCTCTCTAACCGGGATCAGCTCAGTTTTAGTTGCCAGTCGGCTGCGAGCTTTAAGCTCTTTCTCAGTGAAAAGGTTATGGTCGCTAGCAAAGGTTTGCAGATGATGTTTAATTCTCTGACGAGTAAGAGGGCGGAGTAAAAAGAAAGCTCGGCGTTGGATTTGAATTAGCCGTTTTTTCATTGGTAAATAAGCATAGCTTTGCTGATAAAGCGTCTGCAGCTGCTCTCTGCTTAGGATAACTTTTCCTTGAAACAGGAGATCGTTGAAAGGTTTTCCCCTAGTGGTTAGGTAGTGGATATAATTTTCGATTACTTTTAAAAACTCTGGTGTTGATTTATAATAAATGTTCTGCTGTCTAGTGTGGTATTTAGTTTCACTTGTAGTAGAGAAAGCAAATTCCAGCTGATCGTAAAAATCTTCAACTTTAAGATTACTAGGTAGTAGTCTGCTGGTAAAATCTTGAAAAGTAGTGCTCAGAATAGTCTCTTCCCCAAGTTCAGGAAGGACGTTTGAAATGTAATCTCCGAACAAGCGATTAGGGGAGAAGATTAATATATTTTTACTGGTAATTTGCTCCCGTTCTTTATATAGATAATAAGCGGCTCGATGGAGAGCAATTGATGTTTTACCGCTTCCGGCTGCTCCTTGCACAAATAAAACTTGATGCTGATCGTCACGAATGACTTGGTTTTGTTCCCGTTGGATGCTAGAGACAATGGTCCGCATTTTCTCATCGGTTTGCTTACTTAAAATTTCCTGAAGGATCTCATCATCGATTTTCAAGTTACTATCGAACATATAAATAAGATGACTATTTTCTATTTTATATTGGCGTTTTAAAGAAATATCTCCGGTAATCAACCCGGCTTGACAGAGATAGTGAGCAGTTCCTAATTCAAAATCATAAAACATACTAGCGATTGGCGCCCGCCAGTCGTAGATCAGAGGTTCTCCACTCTGCTCAATTAAAGAGGAGATCCCAATATAGATCTCTTCCCGTTGTGTGTTTCCCTTTTCTTGAAAATCAATCCGTCCAAAATAGGGAGAGAAGAGCATTCTTTCTAACTTTCTAACTTGTCGTCGACTATGCTCTAAACCTAATTCGGAGTGTCTTAGCTCGCTAATTTGTTGGGAAAGATTGACCGCCGCATCAAAACTATCTACTTGACGGGGACCATCGTCCCACAGAGCTTTTCGTTCGTTTAATACCGTGCTTTTTAACTTGCTCAAAAACTCCGATTTATGTTCTAATTGCTTTTGAATCTCCGACAAAATTCTTGTTAATCGCTTTTCTTCATAGTAGCGTTGATCATTACATTTAGCCATTTTTTCCTCCTTACAAGGGCTTACTGACGAATAGAAATTATTATGGTACAATGATATTGTTTTCCATCTTCCCCTGTTGCGCTTTTGTTAGGGGATTAGTTTTTGCGGGCTCGTTAGAAATTAACCTCCTGATCCAAATTGAATTTATTATAACAAAAATTTTGCCAGAGTCCAACCTCAGCTGTAATATTTTTCTGATGATTAATAAACAAGCAAGATGTTTGTTGTTGACAGTTTCTCCATTCCAGAAGGAAAGAACAGGGAAATGCAGAATTATATTACTAACTTGATACTACTTTGGTAGTTTAAAAGAAAGAACAAGATGGCCGGAGGGTTCCTAATGCAAAATTCTCTCTATTTTTTAGAGGAATATTTAATCCAAGATTTGGTGGCCGAAACAGCGCCTACCAAACAGCAGATCTTAACGCTTATTGAATGTCGATTATCTTATTGGCCTGGATGTTATCTGCAAGTGGAGGGCTCGAGACTAGGTATTTTTGATGATCTTTTGGTAGCAACCAAGCCTTACCCCCGAAAAGCGGCCTTGTTATTATTTCCGGCGGTGGAGGCTGTTTGTCAGAAGAAATGGGAGAATGTTACTCAGTTCGCCTGTGGATTATATCTTTTGCAGTGTTTGGCCAAAGCTTCCATCGAACACGAACCGCCGGAAGGGGTGGGCGATCGGCTCTTAAAAATAAAAGAGATTGGCCAAAGATTACTAGCCGAGGCTCAAGGAGAAGATATTACTGAAGAATTACTTTCCTTCCTTTTGAATTGGTATGGAATCGAATAGAGAATAGACTTTTGTGCAAAGGAGAGATAGCATTTAAAGACTTAAAGATGTTAGCGCTTGACCTTGATGGAACCTTATTAAGAAAAGACAAAACGATTGGCGATCTTACCAGGCAAACTCTACACAATCTTCGCGGGCAAGGAGTAGAGATCACTCTGGTTACAGGTAGGGTCTATCATTTTTCAAAACATGTTGAGGACTTACTGGGGTTTCCGGTAAATTTTATCTGTACAGATGGCGCGTTTCTACGTCCAGTAAATTGGCGCCAACCGGTGTTTGAAACTATAAACCCACAGGTCACTAAGATGGTTTTAAAGACACTAAAAGCTCACCTTGGCTCAGTTTACCTTGTCAGTAACGATCAGCTTCTTAGTTATACGGCGGATCCCGATCCAGAGATTCGTTCTTGGGGTTTTATCATTAATAAACATGATTTCACTACGGAGAATGAAGCCCGAATCAAACAGGTAGAACAGATTATTATCATCGATCAAGCAGCTAAAACTCGTGGGATTTATAAAGCGTTAAACACTGTTCTTCCTGGAGTTGAGCTAGATATGAGCCCTTCTTTAAAAAGTGGCTATAACCAGCTGGTAATACGTCCGCAGGGTGTAAATAAAGGTAGTGGGTTAAGAACTCTAACGGAGATCTTAGGGATTGACATTGCCGAGACCGTTGCTTTTGGGGACTGGTTAAATGACCTTTCTATGTTTAATGAGGCTGGTCTGGCGATTGCTCCTGCTAACGCTGTGCCTGAAGTTAAAGAGAAAGCTGGTATTGTCTCTGCTTTCTCTAATGATCAAGATTTTATTGCCATTGAATTGCAGAGACTGCTCACCGAGAGAAAAATTATTGCCTAAGTAGTCGCTCACGCCGGCTTCCTAAATATCACAAAGTGATTAAGATCAAAGGCGAGTAAGTCGACCAACTGTCCTGTAGGATTTATTCAAGACCAGATGAATCAACTAGGGCTATTTTCTGGGTAGTCGCCCACCCCAGCCAGCTAGGGCACGTGAAAGAATGAAAATTGCGACGAGCCATAGCGGTATTTGCCGGATTGT
>ENA-UOOR01000318-UOOR01000318.1-fermentation-metagenome-genome-assembly--contig:-NODE-318-length-71102-cov-55.137627_pt1 | contig 71102 bp, 73 predicted proteins | sample MGYA00245780_ERZ724029 | MGnify/ENA primary metagenome ERZ724029 (study PRJEB28704, sample SAMN03018315) | fermentation metagenome | biome: anthropogenic terrestrial biome; feature: soil; material...
CGAGCGGTATATTTATGCAAGCTAATGCATATTTATAACTTTTTGCAGTGACATCGATATTGGATATTGGATAGGAATTTGCTTTTACCAGATCAGTATAGCACAAGGTTGAAAATAATGGTTTAAGCATACTTGAGAAGGTAAATGGGGTCGGGGTTTTATGATATTACGGAATGTACAGCTGGTGAGGAAAGGGCATCTTGCCGATAATATCGGAATCAAGCGGCGCCGGCGTTTTAATATCAATATTGATGATATGAGTATCCAGGGCGTTTTTTATATCAAACAATACCTGGAGAAATTGCAGCTTGAGGATCAGTTTTGCCGACTCTTTGCTCCCGAGGATATCAATCAACTCTTATATATTTACGGCCGGGTTTATCGTATTAATTACAGCGAGGCCTTAATCAATGTATTTGAAATTGTACTCAACAATGCAATTTATTCAGTATTATCAGGAAATAGCGAGGTTAAATTGCGCATTTCGCAAGAGCAATTTGAGCATTTACAACAGAAGTTTATGGGCCTCGATCACAGCCATACTATAGCTCTTATTGAGGATGCCATTGAAATATTAATTAAGCAATTAGGAATTGATCAGCCCCGCCCACAAGATTATATCAGGAAATTCAAATCCGTATTTTTAAGCAGGTTCATAAATGGATTAACGTATAATTGTCTGGAAAATGTCATCCTTATCGATAAGGAACAAACGCAAAATTTTGATATTGTTTTTGATGAGGGCAATCGCCTGGATGATGAGTCTTTTCGCCTAGTGGTGGATGATATCATGGACTGCACTTTTACCAAGAGAAAAACGGATATCGTACGCTCCAGCATTCATTCGCTGGGGGATTTTATAGATATTCTGGAAGCCGATTGTTTTTTTGGAGATGAATTTTATGATTTGTTCAACAGCTTGGGAGATATGGAATTATCAGTTTTGGCCAGAATCGTTTTCATAGAGGAAATCAGAAGCAATCTTATGAGCTTTTCCTTAGCAAGTCCAGGAGAAAAGGCCGAGGCAATGGAATGGCAGGTTGAGTTTTGCAATTTCTTGCAAAGCTTAAGCGCGGATAGAATCGAATCAATCGAAACCTATATCAAATCCAGCTTGCAAATGACTGATGCATGGGATTTTTTGGGCTAGGGGAGAGCGTCAAAAAAGGCGAATTGCTGCTCTTTGCCATCCATGGCATTGCTGCACTAGCCCATCCTTGGACGTCGCGCAGCTCTTTGCCTTTTTTGATCACGCTGTTTGATTTTGACTTTTTCTACAGTCTGACCACTCGTTTTTTTAACGAGTGGTCTTTTACGTCATTCAGTTGCTTGCTTTTACAACTGCTTGCTAAGCGCATTTTTGCGCTGTATAAGCTCGCTGTATTCTTTATCAAGGGCTGTATATTTTGGATCGCCGGGTTTGTAACGATTTAATTGACCAAGCACCCAGGATATTCTGGTTTCCAGCACCAACGTTTCCTCATCATTGCTCGTTTTTACTGAATCTGCACGGGTTTCAGCAAATTGCTTTTTAGCTGAATTGCCTTCGATGCGCATGATTCTTTGCTGCTCAAAAACAAGCATACCATCGCATATCTGCTCCAGGAAATAGCGATCATGGGTAATGAGGAGAATGGATCCCGGAAACTGCCGCAGGCTTTCCTCCAGGGCTTCCCGACTGTGCACATCCAGATGATTGGTGGGCTCATCAAGGATGAGCAGATCATATTGACCCATAATGGCTAATCCCATAGCGATTTTCATTCTTTCTCCCCGGCTGAGTTCTCCCATGGATACCTGGAGACGGTCATAGGCGATTCCGATTGTAATTAAGAATTGGAAAATGCTTTTCTGATCATCCCGGGTCCAATCCTTTATCAGTTCTTGCAGGGTTCCTTTTTCACCCTGGGGTAATTCCTGGCTTACATAGGCTATCCGAGCTGCGCTGCTTAGAAATATGGTTCCCGTATCCAGGGTTTCCTGGCCTAATATGATTTTCACAAGCGTTGTCTTGCCACAGCCATTGGGGCCCAGGATGCCTATTTTTTCACCCCGGTTGATAAAGAACGAACTATCCCGAAATAGCAGTCGTTCACCATAAGATTTGCTGATACCATCTGCTTCCAGCAGACGACGTCCGCCTTTCCCCCGCGCATTTAAAATAAAATTAACCGGCTGTTCTTTTGCCGGGCGCTCCAGGCTTTTCTGCCGCATTTTCTCCAGGCGCTTGATCTGGGATTTTACGGCCTGGTCACGCTTTTTAGCTTTTTTTCGGTAGTATTCTTTACCACCCTGCAATCCTTCGCCCTTCTTTCGGGATTCGCGATGAGCCTTTGCGGACCAGTTTTTTAACTGGTCTATAGCAGTATCTATTTCCGTTTGTTCCTTCTGCTGCGACTGATAAATGCGCCATTGACTTTCCCGTTCCTTTTGCCGGGCCTGGCGATATGCCGAGTAATTCCCCGTATACATTCGAACCATCCCATTCTCCAGTTCGGCTATTTGCGAAACGGTACGATCAAGGAAATAACGATCATGAGATATAATAATCGCTGCTCCCTGGTACCTGGCTAATTCAGAGATTAGATATGCTACTCCCTGATAATCCATGTGGTTGGTCGGTTCGTCCAGAATAATCAGATCCGGCTGGGAAGCCCAGACGCTGGCCAGGGCCAGCTTGGTTTTCTCTCCGCCACTCATGTTAAATAACCGTTCCCCGGACCAGTTATTAATTTGGTTCATGCCTAGGTGACTGGCCAGACGTTGAAATTCTCCATTCATCCCGATTTCACTGTTAATCACCTGAACCATAAACTCGGGTTGTGCTTCAGTCTGGCGCAGATAGCCGATACTAACATGCTGACGGGATGTAATGATTTGACCCTCATCATATGCAAGATTACCGTTAATAATGTTGGCCAGTGTTGATTTACCTGTCCCGTTACGGCCCACCAGACCAATTCTATCTCCCCGGCATATATCCAGATCAATGCCATTTAAAACGATTAGATCCCCGAAGACTTTTTTAACCTTTTGACAGCTTAATAACATGTAAGAATCCACCTCCAGAAATAAACAAAGGCTGCAAGTAACACCTGTTACTCACAGCCTTAGCAAGCTTTTTAAATACAGTTGTTCACCAAAATCACTCCCGCTTTGGTGACTGTTATTTACCTGAGATTGTAAACAAGCATTCTGGTCATAGCAGAACAACTGGAAGCCCTATGGTTCTTCCTTTAGATCTGCTTCTATTTATTTAGGCCAGAATAAGCTTGCGCATTGCTTTTCTCCTGTCTTTTTATATTACTTTATCATTTTAACACAAATCCAGAGATTTTATCAATGACAGCGTAACGATAAACCCCGTATTGTCACAAGATTGTAAGAAGTACCTAGTAAAATTGTATGCATAAAAAGCATTTTACAATCAGTAATGTAATGGAGATGATTTTGTGAGCATATTGAAAACCAGTAAATTAAAGAAATACTACGGTTCAGGGCAAAATCTGGTCAGAGCGCTGGACGGTGTGGATGTTGAGGTAGACGCAGGCGAGTTTGTAGCGGTAGTCGGTACATCTGGCAGCGGCAAGTCTACCCTATTACATATGCTGGGCGGCTTGAACCGGGCCACCAGCGGAAATGTATGGGTAGGCGGCAAAGATATTTTCCAGATGAATGATAAGCAGTTAACGGTTTTTCGTCGCCGTAATATAGGTTTTGTATTTCAAAACTATAATCTGGTACCGGTATTGAATGTATACGAGAATATCAGTCTGCCAATTGAACTGGACGGTGCTGCGATCGACAAGTCTTTTTTAGACAGCGTTGTAAAAACGCTGGGCCTGGACAGCAAGCTCAATAATTTGCCTAATAATCTTTCCGGCGGACAACAACAACGAGTGGCTATTGCCCAGGCCCTGGCGACCAAACCGGCTATTATTCTGGCCGACGAGCCGACTGGCAATCTTGACAGCAAGACCAGTATGGAGGTTATGGGGCTGTTGAAAATGAGCGGCTTAAAATTCAATCAGACCATCATAATGATAACCCATAACGAGGAAATTGCGCAGTTGGCTGATCGAATTATCCGTATTGAAGATGGTCAAATCGTTGGGGGTGGATAGATAATAGATAGGAATTTGCTTGCTTTTTTCCCTTCTCAGTATATCACTGGGTAATATTGTAATGCTATCATTATTGGTACAATATTACCTACGATATTATCATTTGCATAAAATAAACCGTTACTATAGTGGGTTTATATGAAACCTAACTTGACTATTGCAACAGATGGAACTGACCGGCAGACCCTTATCTAAAATATGGGCATGGTTAAATAGACTATAAGAAATTCACCATCCTGATCCTGCCGTGAAAAAATCCTCATAGCCAGCTATTGTCCAGGTCGTAGGGATATTATAAGCTGCCGGGCGGTAGACAACCAGCTATTCGTTGCTGCCGCCTCTCCGGCCCGGAACCTATCTGCCAGCTATCAGGCCTGGGGACATTCCCTGGTGGTTGACCCCTGGGGGGATATACTTCAGGAAGCCGGGAGCGGTGAAGAGATCATCCATGCCCGGCTGGACTTTTCCCGGTTGGAACAAGTGCGGCAGGAGCTGCCTCTTCTCCGGCAGCGGCGAAAGGATTTGTACCGGCTGGATTATAAAGCACCAGGAAACGGGATAGTTTAACTGCTGCTCCACCACCAGGTTATTGTACCTGTAACCAACGGAGAGCTGGATCTCGGTCCCTGGCAGGATATCTTTTATGCCGAGTTCGATGGGCAGCGCAAAAAACGGATTATTATCAAGGTTATGGGTGAATAAAAGGAATCTTAGCGATTCAGGTCTCTTCTAAGCGAACGGGCTGGCTGCCACTACCGCACGTTCAACAATCTTGCCCACCGAACTTATGAATTATCCTCCATAATCGACCGCTACGGCCTTGACCTCCCAATTCTCCAGCAGTTCTTTTTTTAAGCGGGTCTCCTCCTGCCGGTAAGCAGACAAAGCCATCTTAATAGCTGCGGTTGATACAATCTTGCTTCCTATTTCTACCGGCCATCCCACCTTTATATCCACTTTCTGATTAATTTTGGTAGCGTGGCAAAAGTATCTTTAGTTTTAGCTCTGGTAATGAGTATTTAGCTTGGTAGGATGCAGTAATAACTCGATATGTAGTCAACTCATATAGTTGAAAAATGAATCCTGCAAGGTAAGAAGATGACACTTATTCTACATTGAATATATAGCGTCTACTTTTGGTGAAAAAGGCGAAAGGCCTTAAATTAAATCTGATTAATATAAGGATTATCTTCTACTTATTGTGTTGTTGCAATACACTATCTGCAAAACCGCTACGTTTAATATCCACTGCAATTTCGCTGTCCACATACTCAATAGCACCAGTCCAGCAGAACTTAACACACTGAGGATCGCCTCCGCAGAGATCGCACTTAAAAGCTATACCCTTCGCTGCATTAAAGTTCATATGTCCGAACGGGCAAGCCTGAGCGCATTGGCGGCAACCAATGCAAAGCTCGGCTCGGATGCTTACATCACCAGTCTCATGGTTTTTAGTTATAGCCCCTACCGGGCACACGTCCAAACAGGGCGGTTTTTCACAAAAAGCACAGGTAACCGGAACATTTAATGCTTCCCGACGGTAACGGACTATCCTGATTCGAGAAAGAGCAGGGGAACAGGCATTTTCGTGGACTAATGAGCACACCATCTCACAGGTTCCACAACCCACACATTTATAATAATCAATAAAAAATCCCTGCGTATTCATTTCCCAACCTCCTCCGTTGTTATTGCCAGTATTTGTCTATCGCCAGCATCCACGGCATATTCCTCAACAGCGCAGGGCTGTTTATAATCCGTTTTATCTCGGATGGCGCAATCATTTTTTTCATGAAGTAAAGTAGAGGCCCCATAGCTTCCATGCTGCCAACTGCTTGAATGCCCATTATTCGCTCGTTCTTGATCAAGATACGATGGTAAGTATTCTCCGTCTCTTTCTCAATAATCTTTAGCCCTGTTCTGTCCAGTTCTTCTTCCAGCAGGCCGGCAGCCATGCATGGCTTCCCATATGCTTCTTCAGCAATTAGCTTGAGCGCTCCCGGGTAAACAATCTCCTCCCCAAGGCAGTTTCGAGCCGCGACTTCTGCCTGAGCTTTCGCGCAAGACCACAGCAAACACAAAGCGGGTTTGCCGGTAAGCAGATCCGAGGTCTCAATGCAATCTCCGCAGGCATATATTGCAGGATGGCTGGTTTTCATTTGCGAATCCACCTTTATGCCTCCCAGGCCACCTATTTCTATTCCCGCTGCTCTGGCCAGTTCCGTATTCTGACGAACGCCGGCCGCCCAGATTACAGCATCGCAGCTAATTCTACGGCAGTCGGTAATCAAACCTTCAACCTTATTTTTGCCAATTACTTCCCGGGCTTTTTCACCGGTGTGTATCTCAATGCCATTTTCCTCCAATATATTTCTTATTAGCATGGCCGGTTGCTCATCAAATAAACGCGGCATAATGCGGGGCATCATCTCGATAATGCTTACCTGACATCCCCTGGATGCTAGCGCCTCAGCCGCTTCAATACCGATGTTTCCTGATCCGATCACCACAATGCGCCTGGGATTGTGGGAGAGAATTCGGTCAATATCGTAAACAGATTTAATGACAAAATTACCGGGCAGCCCTGTTCCAGGAATATTCGGCAGTACCGGCCGGCTGCCGGAAGCTATGATTAAGCGGTCATAAAACAGCAACTCTCCACCTGCGCTTACTGCCTGACGGTCAGGTTTGATATCCTCAACCGCCTGGCCCAGGCGTATTTCAACCCGGTTTCGTTCTAACGAACTTCTGAGGAAAAGCTGGTCGCGTTTGATCCAACCGGCCAGATAATCGGGCAAAGCACAGGCGGAATAGAAGGGTATTGATTCAGCGCCCAGTATGGTAATTTCGGCTTCCGGATCGTAATCCTGGATGGTCTGGGCCGCCTGATTGCCGGCTGCACCATTGCCGATAATGATTATACGCAAAACTCCTAACCCTCCTTCCCGGAAAACTTAAAGACCTCAAACAAGGAGGTTCCAAACCTTTGCAAAGCTGCCTGATTGCGTTTTTTATCTGCTTGATCCCCCGGGTAGTCATAAGTCAAGGCATGATTGGGGCAATATTCAACACATAGCGGCCTTCCTCCGCACAAATCACAATTAACCACTTTTTCCTGAATGACATCGAATACGGCTGCGTCAAACGGGCAAGCTAATTCACAAGCACGACATCCTATGCAGTGATATAAATCACGAACCGTTATATCACTGCCCGGTTGCTTGTAAATGGTGTTCATCAGGCAAGTCAAAATGCATGGCGCTTCCTCACATTGGGTGCAGCACACGGCATAGAAAGCTTCTCTTTCCCTATCATTAACAATTTTGATGCGACTTTGATAATGATTCCACTGCCCACAGTGCTCAAGCGCGCAAACCAACTGGCAAAGGCCGCAGCCATCGCAAAGCGAAGTATTGTGATATAATCTTTTCTGCTTCATACTCTTCTCCTCCACCAGCTAATCACAGATCACTTATCATGGGGTGGGGATTAAATACCGAGTCTTTTTTCTGTTTCCGGCAAAGGATGTCCGGTGCCGGGGTCCCAGCCCCGGGCCTGCCAGTATTGCTCCAAAACAGCCTGCACTTTATCTTCATCCACAATATTACCGGACTGGAGTTCACGGTAAAAGCGGCGCGGGAACTTGCTATCACCAGCAACTTCTCCATGCCGGATGTTAAATAGTTTCATAAGATTCCAGGCTCTTTCCGAACCCATCATCAGTTCATCCGGACTCATAGGTATCCCGGTCATACGAGTATATATCTCGGCCAGAAGTGTGGGTCCTATAGTTTCCATTACCGGTGGTCGAATACATATACCTACCGAGTTGTATAGATTAATCAGGTCTTCCGCCCATTTGGACATAATGGCAATATCAACTGTATCACTTTCCAGGTCTATGGCTGCGGATTTTAACTTTTCAGGCATATCCAGGCGTTCATACATAGGCTTCTTAAATCCAAATCTCTCTTTTTGGTAATGATAAAGGTTTTCATTATAACGCAAATTTTCAACCGGATTGCGACAGCGCAGATGGTCCCCGCCCCGGATATTGGTAAGCATGCCTAAGGTCCAGGTTGACCAGCGCCCCCGGGGATCGATCATGGGTACCTCCACTCCTTTGACATGAATAGCATAATCATCCGCTCCCGGCCAGTGTTCTGCTGCCCTTTTTACTCCTTCTGCCAGAATATCCCCGATTCCCTGCCGCAAAGATATATCCCTTAGCAAGGCAAAGGCAGCGTCATCATCCCCGAAAGCAAGCTCGTAACCCACATCATCCTTGTTGATGATACCTTTTTGATAGAGTTCCATGGCAAAAGCAATTACGCTTCCTGAACTGGACATATCGATACCGTAACGCTGGCACAGCTCGCTGGATTTGATGGAAGCCTCCGTACTCAGACCGACATTTGACGAATAAGATACAGTGGGGGTAATCTCCATATCCTTTACCAGCGTACCTGCGTATTTTCCTTCGTTTATTTCTGCCAAATGCCCACAGGCAATGATGCATGATTGACAGGCAATATGCCGGCTGCCGTATATATCTACTATTTGCCGCCCGGCTTTTTGCTTCCAATCCGGTAAAGTCCCCCGGGAATAATTGTGTACTGATAAAGCATTGAATCCACCGTAGGGAATGGTGGCATTCATGGTCCCATAAGCACAAAAAGCCTGGTAAGAAGATGCCGATTTTATCAACTTTTGTCCTTTGGCGCTTAACTCCAGGACCCCTTGGGGATCAGCGGGTACTATTGGTTTTGACCCTCTAACAACTACTGCCTTTAGCTTTTTGGACCCCATGACCGCCCCCATCCCGGTACGCCCAAATCCATCATAATATCCGTTTTCAATACTGGCAAAGCGCACCAGGTTTTCCCCGGCCTGACCGATTAAAATAATCTCGGCTCCATAGTGGCGAGCTCTAAGCAGGTCTATACTCTCCCATGCATCTTTGCCCCATATGAAAGAAGCTTCTTTGATTTCGATCGTGTCTTCCTCGATTAAAAGGTATACCGGTTTTTGCGCCTGGCCTTTGATAATCATCCCGTCATAACCGGCGCATTTCAAGCGAAGGCCTAAAAAGGCGCCGGAGTTTGATGATCCAAATCCGTTGCTTGCCGGGGATTTGGCCGAGACTTCCATGCGCGAGGCGGTTGGAAACGGTGTTCCGACCAAGCAGCCGACACTAAATACCAAAACATTGTCAGGGCCAAGGGGGTCAGCACCTGCGGGTATCTCATCATATAATATCCGGGCATTAAATCCGATCCCGCCTATATAGTCCCTGGCAAGGTCCGGTTCGAGCTTTCTTGTCTTTATTTTTTGAGTACTCAGATAAACTTCCAGCATTTTTCCGGCATAGCCAAACATAAACTCCCCACCCTTCTCTTCATTATCAAGGCAATTTATCTTTTCGCCTCGTATACGAATCAATCAGAAAAATAACAATTTATGTCAAGCCAATATTTATAAAGCGAATTAAATTAGATTGTATACCAATTATATATTCATAAATGGAGATTTACAAACACTTCTCAAAGCAACTTTGTTTTAATATCCACGAAAACCGTCCCTACGGGATTCTTAGAAACATTAGGTGTGCTTCCTTCTAGGGCGTTACCGCTGTCTATTGGAGCCAACCACTGGCCGTAGCTTTATTCCGACATACTCTCCGGCATATTGTTATGGAGGTTGTTAACAGGTTAAGTTTTTCAGTCCAGGCTCCCCCAGGATGAAAGCATGACTTCTAAAAAGCGTATAATTGTCAAAGATTTCGTATTGAATATATCCCCTTCATTACTTAAACAACAAAGTGAGGGTTTGATATGCTCCATAAGAAAAAAGTTATTATCGGCATCATTTTATCATTAGCTGTTATAACAATAGGGGCGGTGGCAGTCTTAATAAATGCTAATCCCAAACCAACATTAATTGCACCCGATACTAAAAAGCCCAGCAAAATACAAAATACCAGCAAAGACAGCCAAATGAACCAGCAAGAATTATCCTCAGAAAAGCTTAAGTTAAGAACAGAATACTATTACTTGCTCAAAGATCTCGATAATATGCGCTTTTTCAGCGATTTTCCACTGTCAGAAAACATCCCGGTAGAAGAACTGTTGTTATTCGGGTATATGAAAGCTTTGGAGGCAGGTTGGCAAGATGATTCCGGAGCTGTAAAGCTGGCCAACGTTAATACCTTCACCGAAAAGCACTTTAATCGTACCCTTATGAGTAACATAGATACCTCTTATTTTACTTACGATGCCAATGGCGACAGCTACATTCCGACCGGCTGGGATTTTCACGGGTCTGATCCCCACTATTTAGCCAGGATATCTAATAATCCTGATGGTTCCGTTACCGCAATTTTTGATGTATATTTGTTCGGCGAATCCGATATATTGGATAATAAATCACCTGAGGAATATATTGGCGATACCTCATTAATACCTCCAGAGCTTAAACATCTCCGGGCCGAATCTAGCTTTTACCGTAAAGCAGACAACGGCAAAACATACCTGCAGATGCTTTCATATAAGCGGCTATATGATGAAGCTAAGAACCCTATTGCTTCTAAAGCTGATGCTTCTAAATCAGTACCCTATTGCCCTGATGAGTATTTAAGTGATGACGAGTTCGTCTTCGCCAATGGAGTCCGCTTGGGCATGAGTTACGAAAAGGTAATTGAAATTCTGGGTGGTTATGATGAAGCTTTCGACAATGCTCCTGATGTTAAATCAATTATCAAAGATGGATGCCATTACGGTTTTTATCAAATTAATGACAAATATACCAACCAATCTGATTTAAAAACTGATGGGGTGTTTCGGCTTCTCAACCTATCTTCCGAGTCATATCAAGGTGAATTTCCACGGGGAATAAGGATCGGCGACAGCATTGAAGATGTACTAAATAAATTTCCCGGGAAAGACAAACAACTACGAAAATGGGCTCACCAAACTATTTATGGCAAAGATGAAATCGGAAGCCCTCGCGCTTACCTGCAGTTTACCATGTACAACGAATGCTACCGGTTTTTGGCTACCACCAGCCGACAAGTCTTAATAATAAATTTTGACAGAAAAAACCAGGTTCGCTCTGTAGAACTTCATAAAGAAGATTCATAGTGCTTAGACTTTAATCACAAATAATACTAAACGGTTAATCCCATGCGTCACGCTCTCCCCTGATAAACTCATCTGCCTCCTGGGGAGATAAGAAACATCCTTTAGCAGACCCAATAAGATTAACTAGCGACCGGGTTACCGATTGTGTATTATCACGTTCGACTACTATAGTTGCTTCAACCGTAACCCCAACAGGTAATTCTCCTGAACGAGCTTCAACCAACCCCCCGGGCTTAACTATAGTCTTTTCACGAATCGTATTTACTATGACCATAACCCCCTTTGCTTGGTATATTTAAATCAAGAACGGGGACACGAGAATGTCCCCTAAAATATTGCGGTTATATCAAATTTAGTTAACGCCTTATCAAGCGCCTCCGCGATGCTAATTATCGGAGTAATTTTTAATGATTTTAGAACATAAGCTGGCAGGTTCTCGGTCTCCCGCAGGTTATCCGCTGGCAGCAATACTTCTTTAATCCCGGCATCATATGCGGCTCTTATCTTCTGCTGTATACCACCTACCGGAAGAACTTTACCCATAATAGTTATTTCCCCGGTCATGGCCAGGTCATTACGTACAGGAACCCCTTTCAAGGCTGAGACAATACCAACCACCATGGCTACTCCTGCTGATGGCCCCTCTTTGGGAACCCCCATATACGTTGCCAGTACCGCAACATCATAATTTTCTCGCCATTGTGCCCCTATCCCCAACTCATCGTGATGAGTCTTAATATACTGAGCTGCAGCCTCTATGCTTTCCCGCATAATCTTTTGAATAGACCCCAGGGGTACAATGCGACCATGGCCTTTACTGGCCTGCATCTCAAAATGAAGCGTGCAACCATGATCACCTGCTACCGCCAATCCCAGTACTTCCCCCACCCGGGGTTCGACCGGCAGTGAAATGCGCTGGATGCGTTCCGCATCCGGCAAATTGGGAGCAAGCACTTTACCCGATGAAAGTATTTTCACCCCCAGTTTCACCCGCTCATATTCCCCCTGGGCCATCAAATGCAGCTGTTCCCTGACCCGCTGGCGCAGCTCGCAGGATAATAGCAGCACCTCTTCCAACTCTTCATCTAATACTTGCCCATCCGGAATCAGGCGCAACTCCTCCCCCGCTTTCGGAACCGATTAGCTCGGTTTTGAGTTTAACTTCCGAATCAATATAAGGTTTAAGGTCTTTTAAACGAGTAGCCAACCCTTTTTGCATTTTCCTGATTTCCTTTAACTGGGGCAGGTCGGGGATTTCTTGCTTGCAGTAGGCATAAGCGGTTTGAATTTCCCTTTCATAACGCAGGAAGGTTTTAATGTGCCGGTATCGATTCATGCGCAGGGCCAGGTCGGCAACTTCTTCTTCAAACACCTGGCTCTCGTCAAAAGCTCTATATGTAAAAACTTCCTTCAGGGCATAGAGTATCAGGTTAATATCATTGCCGCTCTCAATCTCGGTCTGGTAAAGAGCTTTAACCTGCATCACTTCCTCCTGGTAAGGATTGGATAATTCCAACATATTGAACAAGTCCTGGGCCAGGCGTTTAATCCGGCTGGCTTCCTCCCTTTCCTCGGCAAAATGCTGGCGTAGTTGCTGGCGGTATTGGGAGATTAAGGCATCATCTGGAGTCTCTTCCAGGGTAGCATTCAGCAAGCGCTCCGCATAGGGGCGCAAAATATCCCAGTTTTCCGGTTTAGCCACTTTCTATACGCCGGGTCAGGCCATAATCTTTAGGTCCACCGGTTCCCATGAAATTCTTGTAAATGGAATTCAGGTTCATGCTATCGCTATCACCCAGATGACTATCGATAAAGTCCCAGATATCTTGAACATACTGGTTTTCGGAAACATCCAGTTCCCGCTAGGCGCTTTTTTTAACGATTTTTAAGCCTGTAGCAAAGTTCTGAACTGCGCTGATGTTCTGGTTGGGTTTTGCCCTGCGGGGAATACTGCCCGTTTTGACAATGCCGTTAATTATCTTTACCCCGTCTTCTTTTTTGAAAGAAGATGGTCCGTCAAATTTAATATCCCGGGATTCATAAATACCAGACAAGACCCGGTCAACCAGCGGTGTAACAATGGCAGTCAATTCCCCACCGGGGTTAAAGTTCATCTGGCTATTGTCGCGTGCATCAAAATGCCCGCGTCCGTACGCGGAACGGATAATACGCACTATTTTGCCCATATCCGCTTTCAGCTGCTCAGCTACCCAATTTATTATGGTCCGGGCGTCCTCGCTTTCGTTGCCACTATTATCTTGAATAAGTTTTAAGTAGGTGTTTTCTTCCGGGGTAGAATCGGGCTGGCGTTCAACCATAACTACATTGGCCAGTTCCTCGGCACTTAAACCCTACATCTTTCTATGAGCAACATAATAGAGGAAATTCCTACAATCTCAGTGTTATCGCCATGTTCGTGTGGATGGGATTTCTGGCCTATTACTCCGGTATTGGTACCCGGCTGTATGTATTTGCTTATAAAATGGTGGGGCAGCGGCCCGGAGGACTGGCCATAGCCACCCAGGCGGCCTGTGCTGTTTTTGGCGCTATATGTGGTTCTAATACGGCTACCGCTGCTACCATGGGCGCTATAGCTCTGCCGGAGATGAAAAAATACCAGTATGAAGATGCTATGGCTACAGCCAGTGTTGCCGCTGGTGGAGTACTGGGAGTACTTATACCCCCCAGCGTAATTTTTATTGTTTGTGGCATGTCTACCGAACAGTCTATTGGCAGGCTGTTTATAGCCGGGATTTTACCCGGCATCCTACTCATGTTGCTCTACATGTTAACCATAGTTATACTTACCCGCCGTAATCCCGACCTGGGACCTGCAGGACCGAAGGCTAATTGGCAGGAACGATTGGTTGCATTAAAAGGCGGGTTGGGCGAGGTTTTGATTATCTTTGCCATATCCATGGGCGGGCTTTTTGCAGGCTGGTTTACCCCTACCGAAGCAGGAGCGGTAGGTGCTGCCGGGGTTTTACTGGTATCATTGCTGGGACGCTCCCTGAACTGGGAAGGATTTAAAAAATCTCTCCTGGATACTACCAAAACTACGGCCATGATAATGCTACTTATTGCCGGAGCCGTAATATTTGGCCGCTTTATGGCCATAAGCCGGATACCCTTTGCGCTGGCCAGTTGGGCGGGAGATCTGGCTCTGCCGGCAGCAGCAATTATGGCTATCATATTGTTGATATATTTTGTGCTGGGCTGTTTTATTGATGCTCTGGCTCTGGTATTGCTTACCATCCCCATTTTTTATTCTATAGTAGTAAATAACCTGGGCTATGACCCTATCTGGTTCGGGGTTATAATTGTGCTGGTAGTGGCGATGAGGGTAATAACCCCGCCGGTAGGAATGAATGTCTATATCATCAAGGGAGTAGCCCCCGATGTTCCTCTGGAAACCATTTTCAAAGGCATCTGGCCTTTCCTGCTGGCTATCGTAGTTTGTTTAGCCATTCTAATTACTTTCCCTGCCATAAGTACCGTGTTGCCTAATCTAATGAAATAGGTGAAGAAAACTGTCATTTGCCATTCCTGCACCGAATGAAAATCCCGTCAGCAGTAATAACTTTCTGCCATTTACCCTATAAACCAATTTGCAAATAGCTTATCACTTACCTATTCCTAAATTTTATATAGAAAAATTGGATGAGAGATTGTTGTAAACTTTTTGAGGTCGAGTTATACTTGTTAAAAAGGGATATTATTTTTTATCTCCGAGCTGTTTTTACCTGTAACTTCTTTAAGTCATGGTAAACAGCCTATGGGTATATCTGGAAACGGATAGGCCTCCCGTGTTTGGAAAGGAGAACGCTCAAGGTACGGATAATGCCTGGAAGGCTTTTTGTAGCGTTCCAGGCATTTTTTTGTGGGAAGAGATGGGCTGGGGAGAGAACATGGATAACACTATTTTACGGGTCGAAAATATCAATTTTGCCTATAAAAAACGGCAGGTACTGAACGGAATCAGTTTTTCGGTTAAGGCCGGTTGTTTTTGTGCTCTGCTGGGACCCAATGGTTCGGGAAAGACTACCCTGTTAAAGTGTATCAACCAAATATTGTTCCAGGATAGCGGAAATATTCTTTTAGATGGGCAAACTGCGAGTAGCCTTGGCCGACGAGATATTGCCCGCCTGGTAGCTATGGTTCCCCAACAAACCCATCTGGTATTTGGATTCAGTGTAATGGAACTGGTAGTAATGGGACGTAGTAGTAGTTTGGGAACTACCGGTTTACCTGGACGACAGGATTACCATAGGGCGCAAACCGCACTGGAAGAGTTGGGAATTAGCCATCTGGCTCAGCGGAAGTTTAATGAACTGAGCGGCGGAGAACGCCAGCTGGTACTGCTGGCTCGGGCACTGTGTCAGGAGCCCCGTATTCTTCTGTTGGACGAGCCCACTTCTCACCTGGATTTTAAGAACCAATTTCTGATTTTAAATAAGGTGCGAGGGCTTACCCGGGATAGAGGGCTGGCAAGCTTAATCAGTATCCATGATCCTAACCAGGCAGCTCGTTATTGCGATTCGGTAGTAATGTTAAAAGATGGCGCAGTTTTAAAACAAGGTTTAGTACAGGAGGTTTTTCAGCCCCTTTCCCTGGCTGAATTATATGGAATGGAGGTGGTGGTTCAGCGAAGTAGTACCGGCAGTGATTTTGTCTTGCCCCGTTATTACTAGCAGCAATGAGAAAAAGCTGGATGCTTTGCGGTTTACATAAGAATCAAGGTCTGTATTGGATCATGTCGAGAATATATAAAGTAAGGGGAGTGTATGATGAAAGCTTTTCGTAATTCAGTAATGCTTATTCTAATGGTGGCTTTGCTGGCTTTGCCAGGGTGTGGAAAACCAGCTACAGCACCACAGAATGAAGGCGCGAAAGCGGTATCGAGCATAGTTGTAAAAGATGGCTTGAACCGCGATGTCAAAATTGATGGAAACGTGGAAAGCATTGTATCCAGCTATGGTATTGCACTGCATATGGTAGTGGCTCTGGGAGCAGCGGATCTTATCCAGGCCATTGATGTACCTTCCATGAAGAGTGATTTTTTTAAGGCTACTATACCGCAAAATGCACAGGGTAAATCAGTAGGTAGCCCCCGAGAACTAAACATTGAAGAGGTAGCGGCGCTGGATCCTGATCTGGTTCTGGTTCCCGGTCGCAACCAGGAGATGGTTGAAAGTCTGGAGAAAAGAGGTATCACGGTATTTGGTGTAGTAGCTGAAACCCCTCAGGAGTTGAATTTAACCATGTTAAATCTGGGCAAAGCCCTGGGACGGGAACAAGTTGCCCAGGAGTTTGTAGACTACTATGATCAGACCATTAAGGATGTTAAAGACCGGTTGGCCGGGCTGGAAAAGTCACAGCGTCCCCGCGTATATCTGGTTGGCCCAATGGGTATCCTATCTACCTGTTCCTCGGATATGTACCAACACGAATTGATTGCGATGTGTGGAGGCGAAAATGTAGCTGCCCAGCTGCAAGGGAAACTGGATGGGCATGGTTGGCTGGAAATTCCTGCTGAGCAACTCATAACCTGGGATCCCGAAGTGATACTGGTAGTTCAGTATTCCGGGGCTAAGCCTGCGGATATCCTTAATGACAGCCGCTTTAGGAACATCCAGGCGGTAAAGGACAAGAAGGTTTACTGGTTCCCATCTGATCTCAATCCCTGGGATTACCCCTCACCGCAGGCCGTTTTGGGCGTAAAATGGCTGGCAGCCACCCTGCACCCGGATTGCTTTGAAAATGTGAATATGCAGGTGGAGGCGGATAATTTCTTCAACCGCTTCTATGGTAAGAGCTTTACTGGCATGGGGGGAAAGTTATAAAAGCGGGGGCCGTTTAAAATATGAAAGCGCAACGCTTGGTGCTGCTGGGGCTAATAGTCCTGGCAGCTACGGCCCTTTTCACTATGCTAGTGGGCCGTTACAGTGCAGATTTATCTACAGTACTGCAAATATTTAAACTACATTTATACCATATTGCCATTCCCGAAGATTTAGTCAGTGCCGATATTGTTATATGGTCGGTGCGTCTGCCCCGTCTGCTGATGGCGGCTATGGTGGGTGCGGCGCTATCAGCATCGGGAGCCGTTCTGCAAGGGATATTTCGTAATCCCCTGGTATCGCCTGATATCCTGGGTGTATCTTCTGGAGCCAGTTTTGGCGCAGGTTTAGCAATTCTCCTGATAGGAACTTCTACCCTGGCGGTATCATTTTTTGCCTTTGTGGGAGGATTGGCGGCAGTTACCCTGGCCTATCAAATTGGGCGGCGGGGGCAGAATACTATTACTACTCTGGTTCTGGCCGGAGTAATTATTTCTGCGCTTTTTTCGGCGGCGCTGTCTTTTCTAAAATATGTTGCTGATCCCTATGAACAGCTTCCGGCCATTGTTTTTTGGACCATGGGGGGCTTTAATAATATTGACTGGGCAGATCTGGGGCGTGCATTTCCTTTGGTGGCAGGAGGCTTGCTACTTCTGTACCTATTCCGCTGGCGTCTGAATCTCCTGGCTCTGGGAGAAGAAGAGGCCATGGGTTTAGGTGTCAATGTAAAAAGGGCGTTGCCCCTATTTGTGCTACTGGCTACTCTGGTGGTGGCAGCTTCCATCTCTGCCTGTGGTACTATTGGCTGGGTAGGTCTGGTGGTACCACATATGGCTCGTATCATGATTGGTCCTGATCACAAACATATGCTCCCCTTTTCTATGATTGTGGGAGCAGTTTTCATGCTATTAATGGATACTCTGGCCCGAACGATTACTGGTGCAGAAATTCCCATCAGCATTATGACTTCACTGGTGGGAGCACCTTTTTTGGGCTATCTCCTGCTCCGAGAGCAGGACAAAGAGTGGAACGGTTAAGAAAGAGGTGAGTTTATGTCTATTTTTTGCGAGTATTGCGAGTGGCACTGTCATTTAGGGAAGGAACAGGAGGGGTATTGTAAAATGTACCGGGAAGAGCAGGGGAAGGTGGTGGAAATTTATCCCTTCGCCTGGAATTCTTTTGGGGTTACACATATCGAATCTCTGCCCTTTTTCCATGCCTATCCAGGAAGCCGCAGTCTGCTGCTAGGCAGTGCCGGCTGCAATTTTGACTGCCAGTATTGCTCCAATGCTCATGTCGCCAGAGTTAATCCCAAGTCGGTAAATCTCTGGCACCTGCAACCAGAAAAACTACTTACCAAAGCACGTCAGAGTGGATGCCATAATATTGTCTTTGCCATCAATGAACCTACCGTATCCTGGCCTTCCCTGCGAGCCCTGGGGGAAACAGCCCGGGAACAGGGGATAGAGATGGGATGTATGAGCAACGGTTATTTTACCCCTCGCGTGGCTAATGAAATGGCGGAAACATTTTCCTTTATAAATATAAGCCTTAAGGCTATGAACCGTGATTTTTACCAACGCTATATCCGGGTTACTGATATAGCGCCGGTACTGCGTAATATTGCCTATTTGGCTGAACATACCCACCTGGAGATTACCACTCCAATAATTCAGGGTTTGAATGATGGTGATATCCCCAGTGCAGCTTCATTTATTGCTTCCCAGGATCCGGAAATTCCCTGGCACGTTTTCCGGCTGCTGCCAGAGTACCAAATGAAAGATATGTTGGCTCCATCCATTGAGGCTATCGAATATGCTCTGCAGGAACAAGAAAACAAACTGGCGTATATTTACTTCGGCAATTTCGTAGGCTCAGAATGGGTTAACACTGTTTGTCCAGACTGCGGCAAGGTATTGGTGGAGCGGATTAACCTGGGAGGTTGTGGAGCCAAATCCCTGGCTTGCCATTTGCAAGGCGATTGTTGCCCATCCTGCGGGCGGCGGTTGCGTTTGTTGGGTGAATGGACATCATGGAATAAGGGAGGTGCCCAGATTGGAAAAAATAGCAGTTATTGATGTAGGGGAGTGGCAGACCAGTTTGGATTTTCGTACCGGAAAAAAGCTAGATCCCATTCCGGTTGAACCAGGAGTGCAGGCCCTGCAGAAGCTGTTGCGCTCTTATCCCTATCCGGGTGATTTATCCCCTGACAGTTTAGCCTGGGTCAGCAATTTGGGCCTGGAGCTTATCCATCTTTTTGAACCCCGTTTTATTTTTCTTAGTTATGCTACTCAGTTTTTCCTTTCTACCTTTGCCTTATCGGAAAGCTATAACTGGAAGGAAGTGGCCCATGAGTGTATAGAACAGGCCTGCAATTTTGCCCGGGTGGCAGGCTTTACCCCGGTTATTGTGGGTACTGGTTCAACTCGTCCCCTGGAGGGGGAGATCGATCTTACCTATCTGGATGGACTAGCCATTGGTACTGGTATGGGCGTTTCATATGCGGGACTCTATAATCCTTCTGTTGCAGATCTTAAGATGCTGGCAGGTGACTCCCGGGTGAAAAAGATAATTCCCCAAGTTACTATTCAAGCGGAGTGGCCCTGTCAACCTGATTTTGCCCGGCGCCTGCCGGATTATCTACTGGTTGCTCAGCCCGGATTTCAGTTCCGGGGTATGGGAACTATGTCACGAAAAATATATCGTATTAGCAGTCATGATCCTTTTATACCGGTACTCAGCCCGCGACCTCTGGATGATATAACTGGTATTGCTCCATTGGTAAGGGAACTGCTGAAAACGGAAAGGGTGGCTCTAATTATTCTGGAAGGAATAGGTAGTGAGGATTTTCCCACAGAGCAACAACTAATCAACAACCAATATTCCTGGTACACATATAGCCCTGGTGATGCCCAATACCTGGCTATCACTAGTGGTATTCACTTGCCCGGCCAACAATACCCGCCGGGAAACCGTTGTTATGATGAAGATGGTGCTGAAAAGCCTTATCCTTTCTCTGGTATTTATCATTCCATGCCAGAAAAGGTAATCGGCTCTGACCCCGGTTTGCAAAGTGTAGCAGTAGGCAGTCGCAGTATTCTCACCCATCTGGCTAGTGGCGCTCGGGTTTGTGTGGAATGCTTTGCCCGTACTTTATACAATTATGGAATTATGGGAATTATTGAAGAAAGATAGTGGGGGATAGAAGAATAGATAATATAGATAGGATATTATTCCAACAAGTCGCGGGGGATGCGCAAAAAAACCGAGACTGATGTGGAGATGCCGTCGTTGGTTGAATCTGATATTTCCAAAAAGGCCTTTCGTAGAAACTGGGCTCGTCTGATTCAAAAGATTTATCATATAGATCGCCACAGTCCAGGTATTTATATATGACGTCCAGTACATAAGGCCGCCAATAACCATAGTCCTGTTGGTACCTATCATCCCAGGTGCCCACCAGTTCCTCGAAATGCGCTTCCACACACCGATAATATTGGCTTTTGCGGGGGATTCGGGCTGCATAAACGTCAGTGTTCATAATGCAGGCAGGTATCATATGCCACCATCCTTAAATGGAACATGCGTTCTATTTAAGGTACCGTATATTACCAGGAAAATCAAGAACGGTTATAAAAAGAGACTATTGCATTGCAAACCGCCATCCTATGCCTGTGCCTCCACCCGCTTCACCAGAATAAATGATGTGGCTCAAGTATACTAGTATACGGTATCATAAATAACGTTGTATATATAACTAAACCGATAATTGCTAAACTCCCGACCCTGCAACAGGACATTAATGCCGGTGCGAGAATTATCGCAGCACTCCGTTACGGCATCGTGCAGGGCTATATAGGCAGTGGAGTAAGCAGCGATGAGTGCAGTAATGGAATCAGGCGCAACTCCTCCCCCGCTTTCGGAACCGATTAGCTCGGTTTTGAGTTTAACTTCCGAATCAATATAAGGTTTAAGGTCTTTTAAACGAGTAGCCAACCCTTTTTGCATTTTCCTGATTTCCTTTAACTGGGGCAGGTCGGGGATTTCTTGCTTGCAGTAGGCATAAGCGGTTTGAATTTCCCTTTCATAACGCAGGAAGGTTTTTTCCAGTTTCCAACAGCAACTGTTCTTTTATGCTTTCCAGTATGTATTCGCTCAGGCGCTTCCCTTTATCACTAATACCAACTGCTCCACCACCTGAACCGACCAGGGTTTTGGCCACCACCAGAATTCCTTTTTGAGGGTGAGTACTCTTCTTTTTTAATCCTTCCTCCCAAAAGCGATAAATGGAATCGCGCTTTCCCTGGCCACCGGCCCTCTCTTTTTCCCTGATCATATTCCAAAGCACTTCATTTCCCAGAGCCAGAGCCGCCAGGAAATAAAGCAGGAGTGCCCGCAGGGTGCTTCGCATGGGCAACATCTACGGTTTCTTTGGTTTAGCGATTTCGTTCTTCCTGCTACCAAGTATGACATTCGGTATATGAAACACTGCCGCTTGAAATAATACTTCCAGGAGGTGGTGGCTTGTTTCCGGAAAAGGTTTTTTATGAGCCCCCGGTTTTACATTACGAATTAGGGAAGCAACTGCAAGAAAAATTTGCCCATATACCCTGGATAGCTATTGAAAACCATAATAATATCGAAGAATTGCGCAAGAATCCCAATAAAGAATTTGTGCACATGAAACGTTATTTGATCCTGGGAGTACGCAAGAGTTTAAAATATACCCCCAATCATAAAGTCTCGGATTTTCTGGTGCCCTATACCTCATCGGGCTGCAGCGCCATGTGTCTTTATTGCTATTTGGTATGCAATTATAATAAATGCTCCTATTTGCGGCTTTTTGTCAATCGCGAGCAAATGCTGGATAAATTAATGAAGACTGCCAATCGTTCACCCGGGGATTTAACCTTTGAGATCGGCAGCAACAGCGACCTGCTTTTAGAGAACAGCATAAGCGGGAATCTAGAATGGACCATAGAGAATTTCGCCGGAAGCAAAAAAGGTTTTATAACTTTTCCCACCAAGTTCGATATGGTAGAAGCTCTGCTCCCTTTGAATCATGGAGGCAGAACCATAATGCGCATGAGTGTCAATCCTCAACCGATTATTCAAAGGCTGGAGTTCGGTACCTCCTCCTTGACGGGCCGAATCCGGGCCCTGGAGCAAATGCATGATGCAGGCTATAAGGTAGGAATTTTGATAGCACCGGTAGTATTGCTGGATAACTGGCAAGAGCTTTATTCGCAGCTCATTGAGCAGTTGGCTGACGAACTGCCGGATAAACTAAAAAAGGAATTGTTCATAGAAATCATCTTTATGACTTACAGCTATATCCACCGGGCTATTAATGCCGAAGCATTTCCTAACGCTGTCAAATTGTATGATAAATCCCTTATGACCGGGCGAGGACGGGGAAAATACTGCTATCGCTCCGATATCCGCTTGCAGGCCGAAGAATACCTGAAGGAGCTCCTGGAGCAAAAGCTCAACGGTATACCGGTAATATATATAGTTTAAGGCGGCCAGAGGAATGTGCTGCAGCGTTTGTTGAGAATATATTTCCATTATCCGCCGGGCTTCATAGTAAGTCTGTCCAAAAGCAGATGTACCAGGACGTTAGAAAATAATGCAGCTTTGTAATACTTTAACATAACTTTTGTTCTTCACGGAGCTTGCCAGCTTGTTGTCAGCAGTCCAGAACTCACACTCTTTTCCGTTTTGTTTTGCCATAATTTCCGCTACAGCCAGGTAAGCCGCATCATATAAAGTAGGCAGTTCCTCTTTATCCGCTATCTGCCAGGCTGCTCGCATAACAGAAACATCATTTATGAAGGTAATAACCCCGAAGCTATTAAAAGCTTCCCAGGCAGTCTCGGCCTGTTTCGGATTTATTAACCTTCTGTTTACCTTTTTTCTTAAGACGCTCCCCACTTCAGCCCAGGCAAAGTCAGGCAAAACAACAGTCATCCTCTCATTAATTACCCTCTCCAGCAAGGTAACCGCCTTGTCGCTATCCTCTTCATTAACCAGAACTTTTATCAAAACGCTGCTGTCAAGACATATATAGCTACTCACTCCGCTCCTCCCCCTCCCGCAATCGTCTGATCAATGGAGTGGAATCTGGCTGGGGCTTCATTTCACCCCTTAATTTGGCCAATCGCTGAAGAGTGTCTTTCGCTTTTTCTGTTTTTTCGTAGCTCTCCGCCTTTTTTGCTTTTGCTTGTAGTTCTTCAAAAACTTTAGCTTCTATGATGTAAGCAACAGGTTTTGATCTCTTCAACAAAACTATGGGTTCCTTTGTTTCAATGACTTGAGTAATTATTTTACTGATATTTTGTCTTACCTCCGTAACATTAAACATGGCATTTAATCACACTCCTGTTAATAGTCTTACTTTATTATATCATAGAAAAAACATCGGCAGCAAAATTTAGCCATTAAAACATTTGATTTAATTACCTCAGCACAAAGCTGCATCCTTCCGCACTCCTGGACCGCCCCCCGCTTTGCCGATATTCAATTACACTTCTCCCGAGTTTGACAGTTGGGGTAAAAGAAAAACCAAATAGAGGCCAAAGATGCATCCCCATGCTGCCAATTTTTTATTTTTAACAGGCAGGATTAGCCATTTTTTTGTCTAAATTAAAATTTAGCAAACTTACGCATTAATCTCAGAAGAAAAATAAGGAGATTAAATTTAGAAGGGGGTTTTGTATTGAACAAATTTCGTGTTGTTGCAGCTTGCTTGATTGCCCTGCTGCTGGCAATCATGATACCGGCATCATTCAATGCCGCTGAAAATCCTGCCCTGAGCAATACCAGGCTTACCGCCCGCAGCGAGATATGGAAGGCCATCAACGCCGGGAATGCCGGTAGCGGCACCGTTGCAGTCATGGAGAACGGCAAAATCGTCTATGCCGAAGGTTTTGGCATGGCTGACCGGGAGCGGAGCATCTCCGTTGATAAAAATACCCTATTCAATATCGGCTCGATCAGCAAGGTTTATTGTGCTACGGCCATTATGCTGCTGGTAGATGAGGGCAAGGTAGAGCTCGACCAGCCGGTGACTGCCTACCTGCCGGAATTCACCATGGAAGATGAACGCTATAAAGACATCACCGTCCGAATGCTGCTCAACCATTCCTCGGGTTTGCCCGGTACCATCGGTTCCAATAGTTTTGGTTTTGAATATCATAAAGAATATTACCAGGATGTACTGGATACCCTGGCAAAATCTCATCTCAAACATCGGCCGGGCGAAATGGCACCTTATTGCAATGACGGTTTTACCCTGGCGGAGATGATAGTTGCCCGGATTTCCGGAAAAAGCTACCTTCAATTTCTAAGTGAGCGGGTATTTGAACCCCTGGGCTTAAACCATACCGGTCCGGGTGTTGGCCAACGGCAGGGACTAAAAGAGGGATCCGTGGCCAGGTATTATACCACTGACGGTAAAAGCGAGCCGCTGGAAGTAGTATCGTTATTGGGTTCGGGCGGCCTGTCAGCGACGCCGGAGGATTTATGCAAGTTCGCCGATACATTTTCCGCTTCCGGTCCCCAGATACTTTCACCGGCATCCCTGGCGGAAATGAGAAAGGGGCAACCCGCCGAGTCCTATATGCAACTCAAACAACCGGAGCTGAGTTTTGGACTGGGCTGGGATTTGACGGAGATTGCTCACTATAAAGCAAAAGGTATAAATGTTTTGGGCAAGAGCGGCGGTACCGGCAACTATAGTTCGATGCTTTATACCATTCCAGATAAAAGAATATCGGTCGCCGTCATTTTTACCGGTCCCCAAAGCAACGCTATGGTAATCGCCGCTTCCATCATGGAAGCTTTTCTTTGCGAAAATGGTCTTTTCGATAAAACACCTGCGGTGTTGAAGCTGCCGCTCAAAGCCCAGTCTCTTCCGTCTGAACTGGCGAATTATGAAGGTTATTATTCCAACGGCAGCGTTCTTAAGCGCTTGAAGGTTGATCGGGCGGAGAATAAGCTGACTGTCTATATGCTGGAAGGCGGCCAGGAGACAGAAATCCTATCAGCGATTTATAATGATGGCTATTTTCACAACCAGAGAGACAAGTACTATTTCATAACGCTGGCCGGCAGGCAATATTTCGTACAGCATTCGGCTACACTCGCCGTTGATATGATTGCCAGCCAAAAACTGGAGCCTGTGGCCAAAGCAAGCGAATTGAAGATATCTGTCGATAAGCGGAAGTGGCTGCGGCGTAATGCCAAAGCCTACGAGGCAAGAATGCTGGTGTCGGGGCATATTATAACTTCGCGGCAGTTCAGTGAACTCCCGGGCTATATCGACTTCGACGGCATAAAACGGGTCATCTCCCCGACATCTGCAGGAATGGCCATTAATTCCATGCGCGACCTGACCGAGCTTAGATTAAGTGAGAAGGACGGAATAAGCTGGGCCTGGATTTCCGGGATGCTGTATACGCCCGCCGATGCGGTTCAATCGCTGGCAAGCGGCGATACCAACATAACTACCGGCCGGGAAGGTTATAATGAATGGCGGAAGGTGGCGGAAGACAGCATACTCGATTTCCAAATCCCCAACAAAGGCCGTGTTATCGTTTTTGACCCTGATGGCCAAGCCATTTACGATAGCGCCGTAGATAGCGGCGAAGTACTGGCAACGACTGGCAGTTTTGTCGAAGTGGCCGGCGATCCGGGGGCTACCTTCAAGCTAAGCGCAAGCAGCCCATTGTAATAGGATAGATAAAGGACCTTTCCGTCTCTATACAGCGGATGGGTCCTTTTTATTTTTGGCTTACAAAACAATTTCCGCTGTTTTCCCTATATCCGCCAGACTTTTATTCCCCAAAGAACAAACCCAGCAATTTACCTCCAGATTCAATCAAACAGGCTGTTCAACATGTTTAGCAGTAATTTGCGGATATGCTAAAACAAAACAGCGATTTCACTATTCATCCAGTTTAATTTAACAGTGTCAGGAGTAAAACCGGTAATTGTTTTTACCCTGATTTTTAGCCTGGTACATGGCCTGGTCGGCATTATGTATCAGGATTTCCAAATCTTCCCCATCATCGGGGTATATACTGATACCCAGGCTAGCTCCAATCATTAAGCGGTAGCCTTCGACCTCAAAGGGTTCTGAAAAGGTGCCCATTATTCTTTCCGCTACCCCTATTAGCGACTCACGAGAAACGCGGGTGAGCAGAACAACAAATTCATCGCCCCCGAGCCGTGATAGCAAGTCATTTCCCCGCAGCAAGTTCTTGAGACGAGCGGCCACCATCTTTAGCAGAATATCTCCGGTATTATGACCAAATTGGTCATTAACCGCTTTGAATGAATCCAAATCAATAAATACAATAGCCAGGTTCTGAGCAAAATGACGGCTGCTGGCCTGGCAATGAGCAAAATAGTACTCCAACATACTGCGGTTGGCTAATCCCGTCAAAGTATCATAATAAGCCTTCTGCTTTATATTCTCTTCTTCTTGCTTTTGCTCGCTGACATCAATAATCAGGCCCGTCAGCCTTTTCACTTTACCTGCTTGATCCATGACCGGGATCCCTAGCCGCTGTATCCACCTGACCCGTCCATCGGTCAACATGATTCGGTATTCCAGCATGCTTTTCCGGCCCGCCATTAATTCTTTATCTGCTTCCCGCAGAAGCAAGATGTCATAGGGATGAACCATTTTTGACCAGAGTGTTGGGTTTAGCATTAAATCCCTGGCTTTGCAGCAGGTTATACTTTCAATACTGTTCGAAAAAGAATAACTGCCGCTATAGGGGTCTAATGCCCAGGTAGCAATATTAAGTTCATCGAGGATTTTCTTAAGGTTGGCATCTTCCGGGGTGGATTGGCGAACGAATTTATGATGGCGCAGGTACGCTAACAGGAGGATAATAGCTGCAATTAAACCAAGCCAACCTAAAATACTATAGATATTAAATTCCTCATTCATACCAATATTTATAGCAAAAAAAGAGAACATAACGATTATCAAACTTTTATATGCTCCTACTCCATGATTATTCATTAAATCTTGTTATTTTTTATAATTATCGGTAAATGGGTTGAATTAATGCAGCACCTGCTAAATCACCGCTTTATTGCTATATTTCTTTTTAAGCATCGGAAAAAACTGCGGAGCAGATTCAACACACCGCTGCAACAAGGCGGGGGACCCTTTTGATTTCTTCTATATTAGAGCCGATTTGTATCATAACATGCTACTATAATTCAGGGGCGTGAGAAAGGCGAGAATCTTGGCTGGCAGAATTTCATTCGTTATGTGGACGGAAAATCGGTGTTCGTTCCGGTAAGTGAGGAGGATGATTTAAAATACCGGCTGGAGAATATTAATTTTTACCACCTTTTGTTGTAATATTATATATATGGTAAAGTGAATCGAAAGCTTTTGCCTGGAGCTTAAGATCAACTTTTGTGAAGGAGGGGGAAAATATGACCAGCATTGGAATTATTGGAGGAGGCAAGGGAGGAACCACAATCCTGGGTGCATTCCATGAAATTGAGGAGTTCAGAGTCTTAGGCCTGTGTGATGTTAATGCTAAAGCTCCGGGAATAAAGTTGGCCAGAGAATTAGGGGTACCCGCCTTTCATGATTTAGGTGAGTTGTTGCGCATACCCGGGCTGGAGGTCATCATTGAAGCCACTGGCAGTGAAAAGGTACGGGATATGGCCCTGGCTATGAAGCCGGCTTCCGCTTTGCTAATGGATTCCCATATGGCTAATATGATGATGACTTTTGTAGAAGGACACGAACGAATATTGAAAAAAGCCCGCAGTAAGAAAGAAGCTTTCCGGACATCGGCACCTTTTCTCACCCCTACCTACGGAAAAGATGGGGTTATCTATTTTACTACCAATACCGAGCGTTATGATTTTGTGGAAAACCATAACATGGATATTGCCGGCATACGAATGGGAGAACCCCTGGTGAAAAACGGTGTTGTTCAACGCTGCATTCAAACCCGCCAAGCGATAAGCGAAACGGTAAATGAAAAGATTTACGGTATTAGTTTGAATCTATGGGCGGCTCCTATATTTGAGGATGATGATGAACACAATGCCGTGGTGGGAACATACGGCGTATTTGCACCCCGGCTTCACCCGGTAGTTAAAGCTTTCGATATTTTTGCGCCCATTATAATTGACTCTCAACCTGAAGGGGCCTGGGTAGGAGCCAGCGACACGGAGAAAGTCCTGTGCCGCATGGGCTCGGAAAAATTTGATACCAATGTGGTGGTTGGCTTGCCGATATCGGAAGTTAAAACCGCTATGCAAACAATACAGGCCCGGAAAAGGGTACAGGTTGATATCAACACCAGAAAGCTAGGCAATATTCGCATGATAAGCATTCCGCTCTTTGATGAGGAAAGCGGTGAGTTGGTAGGAACTTTTGGCATAACCACGCCACGCAATCTGGCCAGCAATCTGCAGAATGCGGCTGACAAATTGAGAAGCCATACCGATGATATGGCCCGGGTGATGCAGCAAATTGCCACTTCAGCCGGAGAGATTAATATTACCGAAAGTAAACTGGCAGATATTATCAAGTCTATACAGGAAAACCTGGAAAATATCGTTAGAGTACTGTCTTTCACCAAGGATGTAGCCAATCAAACCAAGATGCTGGGTATGAATGCAGCAATTGAAGCAGCCCGGGCCGGAGACCTCGGCAAAGGCTTCGGGGTAGTGGCCGGAGAAATCAGAAAGCTATCCGATCAATCGAAGCAGACTGCTGACGAAATCGGCCAGTTAACTCGGGCCATTGAAATCAGGATTAAGGACGCGGTCGAAGCTTCACAGGGAACCGTTATGCAAAGTCAGGAACAGGCGGCTGCTACTCAGGAAGTTACTGCTACGGTCATGGAGATGTCTGAAGTAGCGGAGAAACTAGCCACTCTGGCTAAATCATTATAACGAGGCTAAATCTGAAAGAAATTCTTTCATCACGTTTTGTGCCTGAGCGTTAGCGAAAGGAATGGTTATAAATATGTAAGAACGCATGCAAGAAAATGTGACGGGAGCATGTATATTTAAGCATAGAAAGAAACTTAATAGGTAACCAGCCGTCTAAAGAAACGGGGACATATTTCACCTCGTTATAAGCTGCAAATTATATGAAAATATGGAGGACGAGGAATTGAGAAGGATTTTTATTATAAGTTTACTGGTCCTGGGACTGTTCCTGATTCCGCTGGCAGCGGAGCTGGAAAAGACTTGGGCCGCTACTGTAACCGGCCAGGCTCTGAGCAGCGATATACACGCCTATGTTAACGGGCAGATGCTCCCCTGCCTAATCATTAACGACCGGACCGCTATCGTGGCCGAGGACCTGCGCAGCTGTGGCTTTGATGTGATTTGGGAACCGGTGGAACGGAAATTGGAGATCAGTGAAAACACCAGCCACCCCACAGGCAAAACAGGCTCCCGGACAACAACCGACTATGCCGCATTTGCGGGAAAAGATAGAATGATTCTGGCAAGCGATATCAAAACCTTCCTTCAGCAGAAAGAAATTGCTTCCTTCAATATAGATGGTTATACCGCTATTTATCTCAGCGAACTGGCAGCCTACGGAGAAGTAAAATGGGACCCGCTGCAACGGGTGGCCCGTTTTGACTCCAGTCGGCGTTCAGGAGATACCATACTGGCAGAAAGCAGCGAAGAGGCCAATTTGATTGCCGAGGAGATTGACCGACGGGAAGGAATTATCGAGTTCCACGGGGAAAAACTATTATACCAAAACCAGCAGGTAGGCTATGCTCATAACGGAAAGGCGATGGTTTCCCTGGACTGGATGGCCGGGTGGTTGGGATACCAGGTCCAGTCCAAGCAGAATAGCTATCTGGTCAAAAGGGGATCTCATTCATTCCAGGTAAAAGCTGGCGAACGCCAGGTTCAGGTCTTCTATGACGGAAGCCCGGCTAAAATCGTCGAATTGTACGAAGTGCCGTCCCTCATTTCGACCAGACTCTATCTATATTCCCTGGACCTGGAAAACCTATTTGGCCTGGACAGCCAGTGGAATAACGAAAAGCGCCAGTGGAAAGTCCGCTATGCAGATTATCGGATTAAGGAGTTGGGCAACTACCTGGGGGGAAGTTCTTGCACCATTAAAGCCCAGTATTCGGAATTGCTATCAGGATTTAATACTCCACCTGAATTGTCGGTCAAAAACATCACCCTGATTTCCGAAGGCTCTGATAAAGGGGGCTATGCTTATGTTTCCGGCGATGGAAAGAATTATGCCGCAACCGTATCGCTGAAGGTTCTTAGCGATAATGAAATACAGATATGCCTGGGAAAGAAAAACCGGGTGCTATTCTACAAGCAAATGACTCTGCGGGGGGAAGTGCAAAACCACCAACTGGAAAGACAAAAAATCATCGGCCCCTTTACCGAATATAGCCTGGTGAAGCCGGAACAAGGATTCATACAGGTTAAGCAGAATAGTTTTATGGTCGAAGGGCAGGTAGGCTTCACCAATGAAGCTGTGATTCATATTTTGCCAGCTAAAATCGACCAGGCTTCCGGGATAATTACCGAACTGCCGGAACAGACCTTGTCGCTGCAAGAACAGAAATTCTCCGGTCCGGTGGCTTTAAATGCCGGACCCGGACTCTACCGCATATTTTTTCAAGTACAAAACAATGGACTGCATGGAGTAGTAGCAACCACCCGCTTTGGGGAATTCTATCTTGATTATCATTAAGCAAGAGCATAAGGGGAAGGTTCTTTTGTGCTCCAGGAATCCACACGAACCCTCAAGCTATCATTCCCAGAGATGGAAATAGCAGCAAAACTACTTGTTGGATTGGTGGCATGAAGTGAAGCGGGATAAGGTTTTGCAATGGTAAATGAGCAGGTTTTTTTGAGCGAGGAACAGGATAGGCCCCCGAAGAATTTTGTTTCCAAAGAAGTCTTTAGCTTTTTATTACGTAAATTGTCATTATCCAAGGAAAAATGTTGGGGGTAGAAAAATGAAAAACAAGCTTCTAAAGGATGTAATCGTGCCCAAGAACAGAGGAATTATCGTACTATGCCTGATTATTATACTTGTGATAACATCCGCCGGAATTATAGGCTGCAATAAAACCGTACCCAATCAAACCACACAACCAGCATTAGACGAAACAGGAGACGAAATAAACACTGAACTGGCCGGTAAGACCACTAATAAAACTGAAACAACGAAAGAAAAAAGTATCGATGCCTATAATGATTCCAAAGGCTACAAAGCAGTTATGAATAGCGGAGTTGGTTTTGATATTTATATTCCCCAAAAAGAACGCGAGAATAACCAGTCCTTTTTCGATAATCTGAATAAACAATCCAGGTTAAACGGCTATGATTTCTCCGCTTATCTTGATAAGCCGCTCCGCTATACAGCTATGGCAATTAACAGCGATGATAGCACAAAAGATATTACATTTTTATGCCACGATGAGCAAATCGTGGGGGTTTGGATCGATGCATCCAACAAAGAGCACCTGGAAGTCAGGAGGAAATTACTGCAATATAATTTCGTATATGATGCTGAGGAACTGCTCCAATACAAATCCAATTATGCAGGCGATAACAGTAATGTAGTACATTTGATGTATTCATTGCCATATGTAAACGGTATAAAACCAGTAGGCTGTGAATTGCAAACAGACAGTGAGCCATACGGCCTCATTATAAATTGTCAAGGATATGGGACAAAGGAGAGAGCAAGCCTGCCATATTTCAAAAATGCCGCAGTAATCTTCAGTCTTATTGGAAATGTTGGTATCGTAACCTTCAATATAGAAAACAATGATGGCAAAATAGCTTTTACATATACCAGGGAGCAAATAGATAATTATTTCAAAAAAGACATACGGAAGCATAGCAAAAACAAGGCTGATTTTGCCGGATTTATAATGGAAGTGCAAGATGCCAGTGAAATAGGATTATAACGAGGTTAAACTCCAGAAATTTACCGAACCGAGTTAAGCATAGAATATCCAACGGAGGCTGCGGCGGGGGAAGAACCTGTAGCAGCTTCCGTTTTTAATTTAGTAGATTTATTAATACCAGGCTTTATTTCCATGTAATGACACGCCGGCTCATACCTTCCCCCGCCTTATTCCACTTTGACCGGTAATCCTGGCGGGTGGAAAGCTCGCATGCCATAAAATGCTACGGCACATCTATGTTATAATAAGCCTCAAATTATATGAATATGGTGCAAATATTAATTTAGGGTGGTAAAGGCTTTGCATGGAGAAATGGCGGGTAATATGAGGATAGCGGTAATTGCTGTTTTCCTTCTATTATGGGGCAGTCTGAATTTCTATATCGCTTGGCGAGGATGGCAATATTTCGGTAGTCATATCCTCAACTACCGGATTCTTTACTGGGTTATGCTGGTATTTCTGAGTGCTTCCTATTTCCTGGGGAGATGGGGCAATCATCACTATCCCGGGCAAGTAAGCAATTGTCTCATTTGGATTGGTTCCTACTGGATGGCATTTTTCCTTTATGCATTGTTAATCACGGTTTTACTGGACTTGATAAAATATCTTGATAAGCTCTGGGGTTTCTTGCCTGCTTTTATTCATAATTCATCAAGCATTATAGCTTTATTGTTATTTTTTTTCTTAATAGCGGGACTTTTTTACGGAAGCTGTAATGCAAATCGACCAGTACTCAGGCAGTACCAAGTTAATATTCCCAAAGAGGCGGGAGTCAGAAAAGACCTGCATATCGTTATGCTGTCTGATATCCATCTGGGTAATATTGTGGGACGAAATCGCCTGAGCAGATTGGTGGGCAGGATAAACCTTATCCAACCCGAGATGGTGTTATTGGTCGGCGATATCATCGATGGTGACATCAGGCCATTCGAAGAACAGAAAATGGCCGGGCTCTTGCGCTCGATAAAAGCTCCTCAAGGCGTGTTTGCAGTATTGGGTAATCATGAGTATCTGGGTGGGCAGTACCAGGAACTCGTGGCCGCTCTTGAATCCTGCGGGGTTACAGTACTACGGGATCAATATCACTTGCTGGAAAACTTCTATCTGGTGGGCCGGGACGATAAAATGAGCCGCCTCAGAAAACCCTTGAAAGAGCTTATGCTTGGTGTAAACTGTCACTATCCGGTTATTCTAATGGACCACAATCCCATTGATATCGAGGAATCGCGCTTAAACCGGGTGGACTTGCATTTATCGGGACATTCTCATGCCGGCCAATTATTTCCGTTAAACTTTATTACCAGGAATATCTTTGTACTGGACCGGGGATATTTACGCCAGGATAATATGCAAATTATTGTTTCCAATGGTTTTGGCACCTGGGGACCACCGATTCGTATCGGCAACCGTCCTGAAATAGTAGAGATATTTATTCATTTTGGTGAGGCAGAGCGGTTTCCCCTATAACTCTTTTAGGGAATAACCCCAGGATAATCCCCGGATTTATCCCCTGAATTCTCCTATCTTCCTTAGTTTTTGATAACGCCGCTCCGATAATTCACCGCTATCCTGGGACGTAAGCTCTCCCAGGTGTTTTTGCAGGGCTTTTTTCAACTTTTCCGCCATCTCCGGGAAATTCAGGTGGGCACCTCCCAGGGGCTCTTCAATAATCTCGTCAACTATGCCCAGCCTCTGCAGGTCGTGGGCGGTTATCTTCATGGCCCTGGCCATATCCTCCACCCGCTCCAGGTCTTTCCACAGTATAGAAGCACAGGCCTCGGGAGAAGCAACGGAAAATACCGCGTTGGAAAGCATCAAGAGACGGTCCGCCACCGCCAGAGCCAGTGCTCCCCCGCTGCCCCCTTCACCGCTAACTACGGCTATTACAGGGACTTCCAAGGCTGATAGAGTCATCAGAACCTGGGATATAGCCCAGGCCTGCCCCCTTTCTTCGGCCCCTATGCCCGGATAGGCCCCCGGAGTATCGATCAGGGTTATAACCGGGCGCTGGAATTTCTCGGCTTGCAAGAGCAGGCGCTGGATTTTACGGTAACCCTCGGGATGGGGCATGCCAAAATTATACTGCAGGTTTTCCCGGGTATCCTTTCCCTTGCGGTAGCCCAGTATAGTTACCGCCTGCCCGTTAAAACGGCCAATACCCCCAATCACGGAACTATCGTCCCCAAAATGCCGATCACCATGAAGCTCTATCCATTCCTCGCAAAAGTAGCGTATATAATCATTGCTGTTGGGTCTTTCCGGGTGGCGGCTGAGCAAAACCTTTTCCCAGGGGGAAAGGTTCTTATACCTTCTTTCCCGGTTGTTTTCTATCTTTTCCTCCAGGCTTTCGATTTCCTGGGAAAGGTCGAATTCCATGTTGCTGGACAAATTGTTTAGTTCCTCCAGTTTATCCCGAATTTCCCGAACCTTTTGTTCATAATCAAACTGTCTTTTTACCATGCTTGCCTCCATCATAAGCTCATTTTACCTACAACCTAGTGACACCCGCAGGGTGGAACACCAGGAGTACCCGAAGGGTGCAACCTTAAAAGTGACACCCGCAGGGTGGAACACCAGGAGTGCCCGCAGGGTGCAACCTTAAAAGTGACACCCGCAGGGTGGAACACCAGGAGTACCCGAAGGGTGCAACCTTAAAAGTGACACCCGCAGGGTGGAACACCAGGAGTGCCCGCAGGGTGCAACCTTAAAAGTGACACCCGCAGGGTGGAACACCAGGAGTACCCGCAGGGTGCAACCTTAATAGCGACCTCTAATTTAACCCCTCACTTTTCTTATTATCCTTCTTGATGAAGCCCCAGCAAGCTGCTCAGAGTTTCTTTTAGCTGTGATCGTTCCACCAGCAGATCAATCATGCCATGCTCCAGTAGAAATTCGGAACGCTGGAATCTGGGGGGCAGCTGTTGCCCGATAGTTTGTTTAATAACCCGGGGGCCGGCAAAACCAATAAGGGCGCCAGGCTCAGCCAGAATAATATCTGCCAGGGAAGCAAAGCTGGCTGAAACTCCGCCGGTGGTGGGGTGGGTCAAAAGAGAAATATAGAGCAATCCGGCCTGGTTAAACTTCCCCAGTACCGCACTGGTCTTGGCCATTTGCATCAAAGCGACCATACCTTCCTGCATACGGGCTCCGCCGGAACAAGAACAAATTAACAAGGGACAGGAAAGCTCCATGGCCTGTTCTACCGCCCGGCAAACCTTCTCTCCCACTACCGAACCCATACTGGCCATCATAAAACTTGACTCCATTACCCCCAGAACCAGCTTATGTCCATCAACGGTGGCCAGTCCAGTAATTATGGCTTCACGGGAACCGGAAAGTTCCTGAGCCTTTTCCAGTTTTTCCTGGTATCCGGGAAAATCCAGCAGATTGAAGGAACTCAAATCAGCGTCAAATTCCTGAAAGCTGCCGTTATCAACCATCAAGTCAATACGCTCACGTGCGTTGAGAGAGAAATGGTGCTGGCATTTAGGACAGACCTTCAGGTTGCGCTGCAGGGCTTCTGCCGGTATTCTGGCCGAGCAGGAAGGACAGTTTATGGGGAGAGCCACTTTCTTCTCCTCTTCTTCCTTTTCCATTCTCCTGCTCAATGCAAAATATTTTTTTCGAGAAAAAGTATTTTTTATCATTTCCTCCTGTGTGCACCTTCTTAACCCAGGGCAAACAGGAATTCACCTCCGCAAACCATTTCCTCGTTAATCTTTATCTGCCCCTTTCCCTTGCCAATATTACCCTTAATCGCAGTGAATTCGGTAGTAATCAACAAGCTGTCGCCGGGAGCAGCCATACGCTTGAAGCGAATACGATCCACTCCCGCCAGGTAACCCAGACGGCCCTGATATTTTTCATCACACAATATGGCGCAGGCGCCAACCTGGGCCATGGCCTCTATCATGAGCACTCCGGGCATTACCGGATGACCGGGGAAATGTCCGGGAAAAAAGGGTTCGTTAACACTCAGGTTTTTTATGCCCACGGCCCTCTCCCCGGGTAGCAGTTCAATAATGCGATCTACCAGCAGGAAAGGATAACGGTGGGGTAGAATCTTCATTATTTCTTCGATATTCAACTCCAGTTTTTTCATTACATCAACCATTCCTTTCACCAAACCCCAGCACAAAAGCGGAATGAATTATGGGGGTAACAATAACTCCACTGCAATAACTCTTTATGTTGCATAAGGGTTGCATAATAATACTAGTTTCTTATTGTAGAAGAGTTAACATTAAATTTTCCGTATCACCAGGGCCGCATTATGTCCCCCAAAACCCAGGGAATCGGATAGAACCACCTTTAATTCCTTCTGCCGGGCCTTTCCCGGCACATAGTCCAGGTCACAAAGGGGATCAGGCTCTTCCAGGTTCAGGGTGGGAGGAACGCTATTATTCACCAGAGATAAAACCGAAGCAATCAATTCTATGGCCCCTGCCGCCCCCAACATGTGCCCAGTATAGGGCTTGGTTGAACTAACCAGCATTTGGTAGCTATGCTCCGCAAATACACTCTTTATAGCCCTGGTTTCCACCTGATCATTAAGCTCGGTGCCGGTGCCATGGGCATTGATATAATCAACCTCTTCCGGCTTGATGCCGGCATCAGCCAGGGCCATGGAAAACGCCAGGGCCGCTCCCCGGCCTTCAATATCCGGCTGCACCATATGAACCGCATCGGCACTGGCGCCGTAGCCGGCCAATTCCGCATAAATCCTGGCCCCACGCCTCAGGGCATGCTCCATTTCCTCCAGAACCAGGATAGCTGCTCCTTCGCCCATGACAAAACCATCACGTTTGATATCAAAGGGGCGGCAGGCCCGGCTGGGGTCCTCATTGGCGGTAGAAAGAGCCTTCATGGCACAAAAACCCCCTACAGCCACCGGAGTAATGGAAGCTTCAGTTCCTCCGGCTATCATTACGTCAGCCTTGCCCAGGCGGATCAATTGCAGAGCCTCTCCGATGGAATTACTACCCGAGGCACAGGCGGTTACTGTGCAGCCATTGGGTCCTCTCGCTCCCAGCATGATGGCCACTTGCCCGGCGGCCATGTTGGAAATCATCATGGGAATAAAGAAAGGACTTAATCCGTTTACGCCTTTTTGCAGCATTTTGGCATGTTGTTCCTCAAAGGTTTGAATTCCTCCAATACCGGAGCCTATCCATACCCCCACCCGCGGAGCTTCAGCAGCATCAAGCTGCAATCCGGCGTCTTCTACCGCAATTCTGGCCGCGGAACAAGCGTACTGGACAAAAAGGTCCATGCGCCGGGCATCCTTGCGGGGGATATAATCCTGCACATTGAAATCCTTCACCTGGGCTGCAATCCGGGTAGGAAAATCGCTGGCGTCAAAACGGTCAATCTGGCCTATGCCGCCACGCCCTTCTATCAAATTATCCCAAAAGTCCTTTTTATTATTGCCAATAGGGGAAATCATCCCCAAACCAGTAATTACCACGCGGCGAGCGGTCATGTAATCACCTCTCTACTTATACCGTTTACTGCAACTTTGCTTCTACGTAATCCACCACGTTTTTAACGGTTTTCAGTTTGGCTGCTTCTTCTTCGGGAATCTGGATGTCAAATTTCTCTTCCAGCAGCATCAGCATCTCCACGATATCCAGGGAGTCAGCCTCCAGATCCTCGGCAAATTTTGCTTCGAGCTGGATTTCGTCCTCGGGAATATCCTTGATCTCCACAATAATCTTTTTCAGTTCCTCAAATACGTTCACTTTCTATTTCCTCCTCAATATTTTTTATTTAGGACAATCCTCCATCCACCTTTATAACCTGGGCGGTAATATAAGCAGCCGCATCCGAAGCCAAAAAGGCCACCACCCCGGCGATATCTTCCGGGGTTCCCAACCTGCCTACGGCAATTGTCGAGAGCATCTTTTCCTTCAGCTCTGGACTGAAACCGGCCGTCATATCACTCTGGATATAGCCGGGGGCAATCACATTGGCCGTGATACCCCGCGCTCCATATTCCCGGGCTATAGAAAAAGTCAATCCCAACAGTCCTGCCTTGGAGGCGGAATAATGGGCCTGTCCCGCATTTCCACTTAAGCCTACCACTGAAGAGATATTAATTATTCTACCATAACGCTTTCTCACCATCTGCTTGAGAGCGGCCCGGCAACAATAAAAAGCCGAGCTTAAATTGGTATTTATTAACTTATCCCATTCCTCGTCATTTATACGCAATATCAATTGATCCTTATTGATTCCGGCATTATTTACCAGGACATCAATCTGACCATACTCCTTGATAGCCGCCTCTACCAGCTCCCGGGCCATAGCCGGGTCAGAAACATCAGCACCTACCATGATGCCAGTACTCCCGGCTGCTTCTATTTCCTGCAGTACCTGCCGGGCTTGTTCCTGGTTTTCCTTAATTATTTCTGGGCTTTCCTGCGGGTTATCATAGTAGTTTACTACTACCCGGTACCCTTCCCGGGCCAGCTGCAGGGCGATGGCCCGGCCTATACCCCGGGAACTCCCGGTTACCAATGCTACCTTTGCACTCATAGCGATTCCACCTTTTTTATAAGCTTTTCCAGTGATGACAAATTTTCCACCTGCCCCAGCACCCGATGGCGGTCAATCTTCTTGATCAAACCGGAGAGGGTGGAGCCGGGACCTATTTCCACAAAATAATCGGCTTTATCCATCATATACCTGATACTTTGTTCCCAAAGTACCGGCTTAAAAAGCTGTTGGGCCAGCAATTCCTCAAAGTCAGGAGCTCCGTTTTCCCGGGCATTTACATTGCTTACCACCGGGATAAGGGGCTCTTGCCACTTCACCTGCGCCAGCTCCGCTTTCAGTTTCATGGCCGCCTCATACATTAGCGGGCTGTGCGAGGGGACGCTTACCGCCAGGGGTATTACCCGCCCGCCTGCTTCCTTGATGCTGGCAGTCACTGCCTGAACCGCTTCCTTTTCCCCCGAAATAACCAGTTGCCCCGGACAATTGTAGTTAGCAATCCCCACCTGACCTCTTGCCATAGCGCAAAAGTCCTCCAGCCGGCTGGCTTCCATTCCTAAAACCGCCGCCATTGCTCCCTCCCCGGGAGGAACAGCTTCCTGCATTAATATTGCCCGCTTCTGTACCAGGGGAAGAGCTTCCTCCAGGCTCAAGGCTCCAGCCGCCACCAGAGCAGTGTATTCTCCCAAACTGAGGCCAGCCAAAATGTCAGCACAAATTCCCAGTTTTTTGGCTACAACCAGAGCTGCCAGGCTGCTGGTAAGCAAGGCAGGTTGAGCAAACTCGGTCTGGTTCAATTGCTCCGCCGGGCCGGTAAAACAAAGGCTGCTTATGCTGTAGGGACTGATTCTATCCGCTGCGGTAAAAACCTGGGCCGCTTCCTCGTATTTTTCGGCCAATTCCTTTCCCATTCCCGGATATTGCGCACCCTGGCCGGGAAAAACAAAAGCTATTCTTGGCATTCTATCCCCCCCAGAATATTCTTTACTTGGCAGGCATCACTTATAATATCAGCCACAATTCCTGCGGCGGGCTGCACCTGATTAACCAGGCCGCAAATCTGCCCGGCCAAAACACTTCCCTCGTCTATGCGCCCTTCCACCGCCGCTGCCGGGTAACGACCCTGGCCTAGTCTTTCCAATTCTTCCTGACCCGCACCCATCTTTTCGCTCTTGAGATACTCCCGGGTAAACTGGTTGCGAATAGCCCGAACCGGATGCCCGGTTGACTGGCCGCATATTACCGTATCGCGGTCTTTAGCCTTGATTACTCTTTGCTGGTAAGCCGGGTGTACATTGCATTCCTCTGCACAGATAAAACGGGTTCCCATTTGCACCCCCTGGGCTCCCAGAGCCAGAGCCGCCATGAAACCCCGGCCATCGGCAATACCTCCGGCGGCTATTACCGGAACATCAACCGCATCCACCACCATAGGCACCAGGCACATGGTTGTCATCTCCCCCACATGACCTCCTGACTCCGTTCCCTCGGCGATTACCGCATCCGCCCCCAGACGGCTGAGACGCCGGGCCAGGGCTACCGAAGCCACTACCGGTATGACCTTTATTCCGGCAGCTTTCAGCCTTTCCATATAAGGGCCAGGATTGCCGCCTCCAGTGGTTACTACCGGGACTTTTTCCTGGATAATAAGCTCTATTACCTTTTCAATACCGGGAGCCGCCAGCATCAGGTTGACCCCGAAAGGCTTGCCGGTCAGCTTCCTTACCTGCTCAATCTCCTGCTTTATCCAGGCGGGTTCAGCTCCGGAAGCTCCTATAACTCCCAACCCCCCAGCCTGAGATACGGCAGCGGCCAAATTTCCCCCGGCTATCCAGGCCATGGCACCTTGAATAAGAGGATATTCAATATTTAATAAATCACAGAGAAGCGTCTTAAAAAACATCCTGATCCCTCCCCCATCGCAAGAGAATTCCACCATAGCTCAAGCCGGCACCAAAGGCCACCATCAAAACGAGGTCTCCATTTTTAAGTTTCCCCGCCTCTTCGGCCATGGACAAGCCAACCGGAATGCAGGCAGCACTCATATTACCAAAGTGATCCAGATTGATCAAGGTTTTTTCCGCCGGAATCCTCATCCTTTTCATGGCGGTTTTTATTATGCGCAGATTAGCCTGGTGCGGAATAAAAAAATCTACATCCTGGTAGCTCAAACCTGCTTGGGAGAGCAGCTTTTCGCTCACCGCCACCACAATTTTGGTAGCAAATCTAAATATCTCATTGCCGTCCATTCTTATAAAGTGCAGCCGTTGTTCCACGGTCTCTTTACTGGGGGGTAAAGCCGAACCGCCGGCAGGCATGTAAAGGTGTTTTCCTCCTGAACCATCGGCCCCCAGATAACTGCTCAAAATCCCGGGCCCCAAGTCTCCTTTTCCTACTACGGCCGCACCGGCTCCATCCCCAAATAAAACGCAGGTATTGCGGTCAGTATAATCAGTGAAACGGGAACAGAGATCAGCGCCTATTACCAGTATTTTCTTGTATTCCGGGGAGAGGAGAAATTTTTCTGCTATGCCCAGAGCATAGACAAAGCCGGTACAACCAGCTTCAACATCGAAGGCAGCAGCATTACGGGCGCCCAAACGCTCCTGTACTATGCAGGCGGTGGAAGGAAAGAGCATGTCCGGGCTGGATGTGCCCACAATTATTAAATCCAAATCTTTTGCTTCAGTAGCGGAGCGTTCCAAAGCTATTTTGGCTGCTTGCCAGCATAAGTCCGAAGTAGCCGTATCCTTATCGGCAATCCGGCGCTCCCGTATACCGGTTCTCTCTACAATCCATTCGTTACTGGTATCCACCATTTGCTCAAGTTCCTGGTTGTTGAGTATTCCTTCGGGAAGGGAATGTCCCATCCCCAGTATCTGAATCTTCAATTAATGCACCACCTTGTACAAATCATTTTAGCTTGAACCTTAAAAAAGTTAAACTTCACCGGATAATTGCACTCATCTCCACCATATTCGCTCGTCATATTTTTGTAATACTTTGTAAACAAAAGGTATTTTGCTAAAAATTCAAATTTCATCAGAACCCCTCATGACCAGCGGCCGCAACCACCGATGAAAAGTGAGTTAGTAGGCGCTTGAATAGTAAGATGTAGTAGGAAACCCCTCACACCTTACCCCTCACTCCTCACTTTTCTTACTAATACTTGTGCACAATTTTGTATAAATCTATCGCATAAGATATTAAACCAACCCAGGGAAAAAAAGTCAAGAGTTTTCGCAATTGTTTGACAATTGAAGCATTTCCCGCTATATGCTTCAATTGTGAATATGAATCAATTATAATAAATTAGACATGATAATAAAAGCAATTTATTTTATTTATGTTATTTTTTTACATTTTATCGTAGGAGGGATTTGATTTTGCAACTGCCAACACTCAGAATCGCTGACTATATTCCCCGTTTTCCCATTATTCAAGGAGGCATGTCAGTTCGTGTTTCTACCGCTTCCCTGGCTTCGGCGGTAGCCAGAGCCGGTGGTATAGGAGTTATCGGCGCAACTGGTATTTCACTTGCGGAATTGAAGGATGAAATACGCCAGGCCCGCAGCCGGGCAGAGGGAGGTATACTGGGGGTGAACATAATGTTTGCCGCCCGCCAGTTTGCGGAACTTGTAAAAACGGCCATAGATGAAAAGATAGACATTATTTTTACCGGGGCTGGTTTTTCCCGGGATATCTTCCGCTGGATTCAGGATTCCACCACCGCCGTGGTTCCTATCGTATCATCGGTCAAAGCCGCCCGCCTGGCGGAAAAATTAGGGGCTCCGGCGGTAGTGGCTGAAGGTTCTGAAGCCGGCGGGCACCTGGGAACTGACCGCTCCATCAAGGACATATTGCCAGAAATCGTAGAAAGCGTTAATATTCCGGTGATAGCCGCCGGGGGCATAGTTGACGGCAAGGATATGGCGGAAATGGTTAATCTCGGGGCCAGCGGGATTCAGATGGCTACTCGCTTTGTCTTAAGTGAAGAATGTTCGGTGGCAGATGAATATAAGCAGCTCTACCTTGAAGCCCGGGAAGAAGATGTAATTATTATTAAAAGTCCGGTAGGAATGCCCGGTCGGGCTCTTAAAAACCAATTCGCCCGGCTCATTGCTGAGGACGATGCTCCCGAGCCCGAAGATTGTGATGCCTGTCTAAAGAATTGTTCGGCCGATTATTGTATTCTTCAAGCTTTGAACAATGCCCGTGAGGGCCAGGTAGACGATGGCGTAGTTTTCGCCGGGCAAAATGTCTTTAAAATTAAAGATATCCTGCCAGTGTCTTGTATTTTTGAGCAAATTCTAGCCGAATTTGCCGCTGCGAAATAGAAAAAAACAGCCGACCCCTTTAATAAGGTCGGCTGTTTTTTTAACCGTTTGTTTTTATACTGCTTCTTCCCGGTAAGGAGGAACAGGGCTACATCATGCCGCCCATTCCACCCATGCCACCCATACCACCGGCACCCATGCCCTTCATCTCGTCCTCACCCGGGAGCTCGCTTACAACTGCTTCAGTAGTAAGAACCATGGCGGAAATACTAGCCGCGTTCTGTACAGCTGAGCGGGTTACCTTGGCCGGATCAATGATACCAGCACCAATCATACTCTCATATACTCCCGTCAGAGCATTATAGCCGATTCCTGTTTCTGCTTCCTTAACCTTCTCCACTACTACTGAGCCCTCGATGCCAGCATTATTGGCAATCTGACGCAGGGGTTCTTCCATGGCTTTTTTAACCAGATTTATGCCGGTTAATTCATCACCCTGAGCCTCAATCTTATCAATGGCCTTGATGGCATTTATCAGGGTAACTCCTCCACCGGAGACAATTCCTTCCTCAACCGCGGCCTTGGTGGCGGCCAGAGCGTCTTCAATACGATGTTTCCTTTCCTTGAGTTCGGTTTCAGTAGCAGCTCCCACCTGGATAACCGCTACCCCACCGGATAGCTTGGCCAGTCTTTCCTGCAATTTTTCCCGGTCGTATTCCGATTCGGTTTCTTCCAGTTGTCTCTTAATATTGGCACTGCGGTCGCGAATGGCTTGTTCGGAACCAGCCCCATCCACAATAATGGTCTCATCCTTCTTAATTACTATTTGACGGGCTTTGCCCAGCATATCCAGGGACACATTTTCCATTTTCACACCCAGCTCTTCGGATGCTACCTGTCCGTTGGTGAGGATGGCTATGTCTTCCAGCATGGCCTTCCTTCTTTCCCCAAAAGCCGGAGCTTTTACCGCCACACAGTTGAAGGTTCCACGTAGTTTGTTCACTACCAAAGTAGCCAGGGCTTCCCCTTCTACTTCCTCCGCAATCAAGAGCATGGGTTTCCCGGTTTGAACCACCTTTTCCAATACGGGAAGAACTTCACCAATAGAGGAAATCTTCTTGTCGCTGATTAGAATATACGGGTCTTCCAGAACGGCTTCCATCTTTTCCGTATTAGTAATCATATAAGGAGATATATAACCGCGGTCAAAGTTCATACCCTCCACAACTTCCAGGGAAGTACCAACAGACTGTGATTCTTCAACGGTTATTACTCCATCCCGGCCCACTTTTTCCATGGCGTCCGCTATCAACTGGCCGATTTCAGGATCATCGGCTGATATGGCCGCTACCTGGGCGATAGAGTCTCTTGATTCAACCGGTTTGCTTAGAGCCTTGATTTCATCCACAATTGCTTTTACCGCTTGGTCAATACCCCTTCTCATAATCATGGGATTGGCTCCGGCAGCAACATTTTTCAGACCTTCTTTTATCATGGCCTGCGCCAGCAAGGTAGCGGTAGTAGTACCATCACCAGCTACATCATTGGTCTTTATGGCAACTTCCTTAACCAATTGGCAACCGAGGTTTTCCCACGGATCCTTGAGGTCAATATCCCGGGCTATGGTAACACCATCATTGGTAATGGTAGGTGAACCAAATTTACGATCCAGTACCACGTTTCTTCCTTTAGGTCCCAGAGTAACTTTTACCGCATTGGCCAGGGTGTCAACCCCTCTTTCCAATGCTCTTCTTGCTTCTTCACCAAACTTTATTTCTTTGGATAACATCTATGTATCCTCCTTTTAGTTTATTTTTGCCAGGATATCTCTTTGCGACATTACCAGATATTCTTCTCCATCAATCTTGATTTCTGTACCACCATACTTGGAGAAGATGACCTTATCTCCTACTGCCACATCCATGGGCATTCTCTCACCTTTGTCATTAAAAGCTCCAGGACCTACAGCTAGAACTTCACCTTCCTGGGGTTTCTCTTTGGCGGTGTCCGGTACATATAGCCCGCTTTTAGTTTTTTCTGCAGCCACTTCAGCTACTTTTACCACCAGACGATCTCCTAAAGGTTGAATCTTCAAGGGTATACCTCCTTTTTATTGTTTCTTGATTGTTAGCACTCAATGATTGTGAGTGCTAACATTTATTAATAATATTAGGCAAGACCCGTCAAGTATTCAAATGAAATAACCAGCGAAATCCGCCCAATATTTACGATTAATATTATGCTACTGTGTTTTTCTTTTTATACCTCTAAATAACAGCTTTTTTTGAATTCCAAAATCTCGTTTAACCCTGCCCACATTCAGCAGCTGAACCAAGCAGAATATCTAAAGCATGATCCAGAGCTGGTAAAACAGCCTCCAAGGATTCTTTAACCCCTTTTACACTTCCCGGCAGGTTGATAATCAAGCTTCGCCCTCGAATACCCGCAACAGCTCGTGACAACATAGCTTTAGGAGTTTTTTGCATGCCATATAGACGCATAGCCTCCGGTATCCCCGGAACCGCCTTTTCAATAACCTCCAGGGTGGCATCGGGAGTTACATCACGACTGGAAAATCCGGTACCCCCGGAAGTAAGCAGCAGGTTGAGGGAAAGTACATCACAAGCATGGATAAGCCGCTTAACTATTTCTTCTTTCTCATCCGGTATCACTTCATAATATTCAAGCAGGTATCCCTGACCCAGCAAATCTTGAATCTGTTGACCGCTACGATCCTCTCTTTCCCCCCGGGAACCTTTGTCACTTATTATTAGTATTCCCACCCGATACACTTGTTAATCACCTCACTGTATATAGACCATATCAAAAAAAAATAATTCTGTATATTAAAGAACTTCTACCGGATCACCCTTTTTTATGGTTCCCCCTTGTATAACCTTGCAGAATAACCCCTCGTAGGGGAGCAATGTTACCCCCAGGGTACGGGTAACCACACTGGGATGATCTTCTTTGCCGATCTGGGAAACCTGCAGGATGGCGTTATCCCCAATCTTCAATTTCCCCCCGACCCCCACCTCTACCAATTCCAATCCTTCTATAAGAAGGTTCTCCGCAAAGGCTCCCGGTCCAACTTGAAGATTATGTTCTTTATTGGCCTTTAACACACTGGCCCAGTTAAGACAGGTTACTTGGCGGTGCCATTCTCCTGCATGTCCATCATTTTCGATGCCATAATTTTCGATGAGCCGGGCTTGTTCCACTTCCGTTTTGAGCTGGCCCCTTTCCGGACTTATGCATATTGAGTAAAGTTTCCCCTTTTTCATTAATAGACTCCTTTCTTTAGCCTATCAAACTCATTATTATAAAGAGACAGTCTTCAACAAGCTAGTCTCTTACAAGGTGACCGCTCTTTCCTCCGCTTTTTTCTAAAAGCTTGATCTCGGTAATCTCCATCCAGCGATCTACCGCTTTGCTCATGTCATAGATAGTCAAGGCCGCTACAGAAACTGCCGTAATGGCTTCCATTTCCACCCCGGTTTTACCGGTGGTTTTAACCTCAGCCTCAACAATAATACTGGCATTAATTTCATCAAAAGTAAATTCGAGATTGACGGAAGTAAGATTCAAGGGGTGGCACATGGGAATAAGGGATGATGTCTGCTTGGCACCCATAATACCAGCTATTTGAGCCACCCCCAAAACATCGCCTTTTTTAATGGCTCCATCCCTGATTTTTTCCAGGGTTTCCGGCTGCATCTTGACAATGGCTTGCGCAACAGCCACCCGCTCGCTGTCATTTTTGCTGCTTACATCTACCATCCGGGCATAGCCCTCTTCATTAATATGCGTAAAGTTCATCCTTATCCTCCGATTTGATACATCTTGCGCTTGTTTTCCTCTCCCCAACCATTATTCATATGATGCCGGGTTGGTTTGGCTTTAATAGCCCGAATAAAGAGTTCCTTTATCTCTTCATCGCTGGAACCATTCTTTAGGGCTGTTTTTAAGTTAACTTCCCGTTTGTCATAAAGGCATCCTCTAAGACCACCTTCAGCCGTTAAGCGGATGCGATTGCACTCGCCACAAAAATGGTTGCTCATAGGACTGATAAAACCGAGTGACCCTTCTCCGCCTTCCAGGCTGTAATACCGGGCCGGCCCATTGCCCAGGATATTCTTCTGCGGAGTCAGAGCATAGCTTTCCTCAATATAAGCTTTAATATCCTGTGAAGGCATCATACGATCTTGTTTCCAGAACAACAGGTCACCCACAGGCATAAATTCGATAAAGCGTACATGCAAAGGATATTTTCGGGCCAGTTCAACAAAATCAATAATTTCATCATCGTTAAATCCCCGGATAACCACCATATTAATCTTTACCGGGTGCATATCAAGTTCCAGGGCTTCGAAAATAGCCTCTTTTACCTTGGATAAATCTCCCCGGCGCGTAATATACTTGAATTTTTCCGGAACCAGGCTATCCAGACTAAAGTTAACCCGGTTTAAACCCGCCGTCTTAAGTTCCTCGGCTAAAGCAGCAAATAATGTCCCATTGGTGGTCAAAGCAATATCATCGATACCAGGAATTTGAGCAATATAACTAATCAATTGGGGTACGTTTCTACGAACCAGCGGTTCTCCTCCAGTCAGCCGTATTTTTTGTATTCCTAACTCACTGGCTATCCGAACCAGCTTGGCCATTTCCTCCAGGCTTAGAATGGAATAATGACTCAGGTTATCGACACCGGTCTCGGGCATACAATAACGGCAACGCAAATTACACCTGTCGGTAAGGGAAATTCGCATATAGTTTATATTTCTTTCGTGTTTATCCAGCATATTTTCCCACCTCCCTGCAGGGAAAAAGCTTGTCCAGCCTAAAAGCAGCCCAATTCACAAGCAGAAATCTTGATGCCTGCCTCATCACAGGCTTCTCCCAGTTCCCGAGGATCCATATCCCACTCCCGGGCCAGATCATGAGCTTCAGTACAAGTGATTCTCCCCTGGGGAAATAATTCCTTTAGCTTTACCGCCAGTTCCTTCTGTTCAGTCACTTTCAACACCTCCACAAAAAAAATCACCCCGGACAAGGGGTGTTATTAAGCACTACACTTAATATTACTCCTTTCCAAACGGGAGGCACAGAGGTTTCCCTCCATACCCAATCGCTCAACCGCCATAGCCATTACCTTAGGCGGGTGTGAGTCGGAGTTAATTACGCTTAATATTATACAACAAGAGATAATATACTACAATTAGCTACAAATAGGTTTGGGGTGCTTGAAAAATTCTTCCGTGCTTGAAAAATTCTTCCTGCTTTGCTATATGATAAATACTTAATAAGAATAACCTTGGAGTAAGAAGCCCGGTTTTCTGTGGTATTATTAAATAGAAAAGTAAGAGGTTGAGAGGTATAGGGTAAATATTTTCATCAGTATTTCTGTTCTAAGCATGGCAGTTTATCAATTCGTTCTTAAGGCAGGAGGTGATTTTATGTCTTCTTTGCAGTGGATTTTAATAGCTGTAGTCTTTGGAGCCATTGAGATCTTTACCGTTGGTCTCTGGTTTCTCTGGCTAGCCCTTTCTGCTTTGCTGGTGGCAGCCGCTGCTGCCTTCAAATTGCTGCCCGGCTTGGAGGGCCAGTTGCTTTTGTTTGCTTTTTTTACTCTTCTCTTTATTTTATTTACCCGGCCTTTAGTGCTGAAATTCTTTAAAACCAATGATACCGCCAGTAATGTCAAGGCTTTGGTAGGCCAGCACGGAATATGTCTTAGTAGTATCACCCCCCTGGAATATGGGCAGGTTAAAGTCAATGGTGAAGTGTGGACAGCGGTTTCCCAGCAAGAAATTGAGGAAGATACCCGCATTGTGGTTGCTGGAATAGACGGGGTCAAGCTCCTGGTGGAAAAAGCCGAGCCGGAAGCAAGCAAGTAAAGGACGACAGCATTGCAAAAACCCTTTTTTGTCGCATAAGGGTTGCACAAATATACCGACAAATAATATTTATTACTTTTGCATTGACCTCAAGTATATTTAAGAAGGAGTGACGATAATGGATCTGGTATTAGGATTGTTTGTCAATTTCATACTGGTAATCTTTGTTATTATGCTGGCCTTCTCCTCAATCAAGATTATTAAACAGGCTACCGTGGGCATAGTGGAAAGGCTGGGCAAATACCATAAGAGTGCTGAACAAGGTATCAATGTAATTATTCCCTTTATTGACCGTTTCCGGGCCATAGTAGACCTGCGTGAACAGGTGGTGGATTTTCCGCCCCAACCGGTTATAACCAAGGATAATGTCACCATGATGATTGATACTGTAGTCTATTACCAGGTTACTGACGCCTTTAAATACACTTACGAGATTGCCCGCCCCATCCTGGCTATTGAGAACCTGACCGCCACCACCTTGAGGAATATCGTGGGCGACCTGGAACTGGATGAGACTCTTACCTCCCGTGACCTGGTCAACACCAAACTGCGGACCATACTGGATGAAGCTACAGATAAATGGGGTATCAAGGTCAACCGGGTGGAGCTGAAAAATATTCTACCTCCACAGGATATTCAGACAGCCATGGAAAAACAGATGCGGGCCGAAAGAGAAAAAAGAGAAGCCATCTTAAGGGCCGAAGGACAAAAAACCGCTGCTATACTGGAAGCAGAAGGGCAGAAACAAGCGGCGATTCTTAACGCGGAAGCCACCCGGGAAGCAGCCATCAAAGAAGCAGAAGGAATGAGACAAGCCCAGATATTGCGGGCCGAAGGCGAAGCTCAGGCTATCTTAAATGTGCAAAAGGCGGTTGCCGACAGTCTGGTGATGATTAAGGAAGCCGGAGCCGATAACAAGGTGCTGGCTATTAAATCCCTGGAAGCCTTGAAGGAAATCGGTAACGGGCAGTCTACCAAGCTGATTATCCCCAGTGACCTGGCCGGCCTGGGAGGAGTATTTGCTGCCTTGAAAGAAGCGGTGGAGAGTAAGGATTAAGGGGCTATTTTATTAGTCGTCGGGCGTTTTATTCTTCGCCCGGCACTCAATGCTTAATTGATTATCAGCATCGCGTGCCGGCTGCTTAGAAGAACTCCCAGTTGATTGCCAGTTCTGATTTTTCCGTCACTATCCAGTGTACCGGTACATCCAGGGAATCAGGAAAGCTGTCATCAATTAGCTGGAATTCGTAGCAAACACCGCAAAGGAAAACCCTTTTCTCCATCCCAGCCAGAAAGCGGTCATAGTACCCTTTTCCATAACCCAGGCGATACCCCCGGGCATCAAATACCAGTCCCGGTACCAGGATTGCATCAATCTCTGCTGCCGGGACTGCTGGCCCCAGCGGTTCTCTAATCCCGAAAGGCCCGCCAGCGGTTTGTTCCCACCCTCGAAACTCAACCGCAACCATTTCTGCGGCACTCTCTACCCGAGGTAGAAAAATCCTTTTTCCTTGACCCCGCTGCTGCTCCAGGATGGGACGTAAGTCCACTTCATTTTTTACTGAGGCAAAGCCCATAATATTTTTCGCCCGGCGCAGGGGTTCCAGCTCTTCCAGGCGATGGCCTATACGCCGGCTGAGTTCCCCTGCTTCAGATGCTGCCATAGCACTTCTGGCCTCTAACATCTGCTTTCTTAATGATTGTCTTACAAGCCACCTGTCTTCCATGGTTTCCTCCCCATTTATTCTATTTTAAACATAGATGGTTTTTTAGCTGTGTCCCCAGTGTCAGGCTTTCCTTCCCAGTTATTCTTCTTTGACCTTGCGGTGTTTTCTAAATTGCAGGTAATATAAAACTGCCGCCAGGGCAAAAAGAATCAGGCTATAGGTCTGGCTGGTGGAAAAAGGACCGTACATTACCAGGTTGGCCCGGAAAAATTCCAAAATGAAACGGTAAAGCGAGTAGAGCAATAGATAAAAGAGAAAAACCTGCCCGGGAAACTTTTTACGGGGGTAAAACCAGATTAGAAAAAGAAAAATAAGCATATTTATCCCGGAGCTGTAGAGCTGAGTAGGATGACGGGGTAGATGGTCCACCAGGGGGAAAACCACTCCGGGGACTGAAGTACAAACCTTGCCATAACAGCAACCAGCCAGGAAACAGCCGATTCTTACTATAGCATAACCCAGGGCGGCAAAAGGAGAAAATATATCTGCCAGTTTCCAAAAAGGAAGCCGCTTTTTCCAGACATAAATCACCAGTCCCAAAAAACCTCCGAACAAAGCACCATACCATACCAATCCGGCGAAGCCATTGGGACCGGGGAGGAAAATTAACAGCGGTTTAAGAAAAAGCTCCCTTTCATAGATAAAAACATATAAGAGGCGAGCTCCCAGCAATCCAGCAAGAACCATGACTAAAACCAGGTCGAGAACCATTTCTTCATCCCAGCCCTCTTTTCTCATCAAAGCCCGAGCTCCAATTATGGCCACAATCACCGCCACTGCCAGCATAAATCCCCAGGAATAGACAGCTACTGGACCAATTTTTATCAATACCGGGTACAAGCTTCCCCCTCCTTACTTTTCTATTTATCCACAAGGAGATAATATTCTAGATTCGGGATATCATTCTACTCATAGGACAAATACTAAATAAGCTTAATGTCAACGAACTGCGGAATATGAATTATCAACAGACTTATCCACATTATCCACAGGCATTTTTCACAGGGACAATAGGCTGGGATAGGCATTTAATGAAAGAGGTGCAAAACTCCTATTTCCATAGTGATAATGGGCATTGGCGGCAATCATGGCAGCATTATCAGTACAGAGGTTCAGGGAAGGATAGAAGAGCTTCAAGCCAGCTTCGTTAGTTTTCTTCAACATCAAATTCCGCAATTCCTGGTTAGCGGCGACACCACCTGCCATCATAATCGTTCTGACCTGATACCTCGCTGCTGCCTTGATGCTCTTTTCCACCAGGACTTCAACCAATGCCGCCTGGAATTCAGCGGCCATATCATAGACATTGGCCTGGCCCCTGCGCTGTAATTTGTTCCACTGGTTCATAGCGGCGGTCTTGAGGCCGCTAAAGCTGAACTCGAAATCATTTCTATCCAGAAAAACCCGGGGTAACTGTAACTGGCCGGCTTTTCCTTTGGTGGCTGCTTCCTGTATAGCCGGTCCGCCGGGATAACCCAAACCTAAAAAACGAGCCACCTTGTCAAAAGCCTCCCCAGCTGCATCATCACGGGTCTCTCCCAGCACTTCCATCTTATTCTGATTGCTCATCAATAGGAGACTGCTGTGGCCCCCGGAGACTACCAAACATATAGCCGGGAATTCAATATCCTTATGTTCCAGGAAGTTGGCATAAATGTGCCCATGCAAGTGGTTTACCGCAATCAGCGGTTTCTCCAGCGCATAAGCAAAAGCTTTGGCAAAGGATACTCCCACCAGCAGAGCTCCGACCAGTCCTGGTCTATTGGTTACAGCTACCGCATCAATAGCGGAATAAGCCAGCTGGGCTTCGGAAAATGCTCTGTGCACTACCCCGGCAATATTTTCGATATGCTTGCGGGAAGCAACTTCCGGAACCACCCCGCCAAACTGTTGATGTATATCAATCTGGGAATTGACTATATTGGACAGGATTTCCCCACCGTTGCGCACTATAGCCGCCGCCGTTTCATCGCACGAGGTTTCAATCCCCAGTATTAGACTTTCCCGCACTAAAACCACCTCTTCTCTAACTAATCCCCCATGGCGGGGTCCACAACCACCGATGAAATGCGAATTATAACTAACCCCCCATGGCCAGGGTACTTGCTTAAAACAAATACTTGGTCATAAGTAAAGCATCTTCCAAATTATCGGAATAGTATTCCCGGCGCAGGCCGGTCTGAATATAGCCCAATTTCCTGTACATGGTTAAGGCGGCCAGGTTGGAAGGTCTTACTTCCAGCATAATAGAAGCCGCTTTTTTATTGCGCGCCTCTTGCTCCAGTCTCTCCATCAGGGCCCGGCCCATACCCTGCTGGCGAAAGCGCCTGTCTACTGCTACATTGGTAATATGCGCTTCCTCAAATACCACCCAAATACCAGCATAGGCTGCTACTTCACCCCGGACATCGCAAACCAGATAGCTGGCATACTCGTTATCAAATTCCTTGAGGTAAGAATCTCGTGACCAGGGCAGGGTAAAAGATTTATTTTCGATTATCATCACCCGGTCAATATCTTTAATGGTCATTTTTCTTATAAGAAAACGGGTATTCAGCATGTCATTGAGCTCCCGAAACAGAGTATTAGTTTATGTATTTCATTGGGCTCCCTTTCCCAAACGGTATTCAGCTTCAGACAACCTGATATAATGGGGGCGCAGACTGAAAAGGTTATCCCATTCCCCGGCCTCCAGCTTCAATATAGCCAGGCTGGCTATGGAGGCAGCCCGGGGATACATCAGGTGCGGTGCTGCCACCAATAGTTTCTCCCCCAGGGTCTTTTGAAAATATTCTTCATAAGGGTAATAAGCATCCCCCAGGAGTAGAATTTTTTCCCGGCCAAATTTATGGGCTAAATGCAGAGCTTGTTCAACAAATTCAACCGGTGAACAGGCGGACATTTCTACCAGTCTCCGCGGCAGGGCTGCGGAAACATCATAGAAACAAGTATAAACCTCCTGTTTCCTGGCATCAAGCAGAGGACAAACCAGGTCCTGGCTCCGCAACACATTATAAGCCAGGGCATCGAGGGTGGCAACTGTTACTAAAGGCTTGCCACTGGCCAGGCAGAGTCCTTTGGCGGTAGCCATGCCTATGCGCAAGCCGGTGAAAGAGCCCGGTCCGGCGCTAATGGCTACCGCCGCCAGGTCGTCAATACTACATTCACATTCTCTTAAAACCCGATCAATCATGGGCATCAAGGTTTGAGAATGGGTCTTTTTATAATTGCTGAATTCTTCTTTTAAAAGTTTATTGCCATCCAGCAGTGCTACCCCGGCCACCGGTGTGGCACTATCAATAGCCAGTATCAACAAAAGCCTTCAACTCCTCCAACTTATGCTGGTATTTTTCTCCCTGGGCGCAAATCTCCACAACTCTTTCCCGCTCATAGTCATCATCGCACAACTTAATGTCTATAAACATGGCTTCCCGGGGAAATTGCCCCGCCCCGGCCTCCGGCCATTCAATCAGGGATATGCCGTCCCCCTCCAGGTATTCTTCCCATCCCAAATCATTCAGATCGCAGTTTCCCAAGCGATAGAGATCAAAGTGATAGATTTCGATAGTAGCCGGATAGATATTTAGCAGGGTAAAGCTAGGACTGTTCACCCGCCCGTTGAAACCCAGGCCACGGGAAATTCCTCTTACCAGTGTAGTCTTACCCGCACCTAAAACCCCGCGCAAATAGACAATATCTCCCTTTTCCAGAACCCGGGCGAGATTATAGCCTAACTTCCGCATCTCATCATCACTTTTTACGCTAATATGCAAAAAAGTTTCACCTCATTGTCTTCCCGTTTGGGAAGCGTTGTCGTTATTGTGGCAGCGGCTATGGGGATAAGTAATAGGAACCCTACCGCTAACGGGGCCCTATTTCACCTTGTTATACTCATCTCTAATCATTTGAAAGTCCTGCCAGGCCGGTCTTTTATAAGACGGATTGCGCAGCAGGGCTGCGGGGTGGTAAGTAGCCATAATCTTAACCCCCTGCCGGTTGAACCATTTGCCCCGGATCTTGGAGACACTCGCTTTCGGGTCAATGATTACCTGACTGGCCATGGCTCCCAGACAAACGATAATAGCCGGCTGCATTATCCTTATCTGCGCCTCCAGGTAATTCCGGCATTCCCTCACTTCATCAGGATTGGGCAGGCGATTACCGGGTGGGCGGCATTTAACCACATTACTAATATAAACCTGGGAACGCGGGATTTCCGCCGCCACCAGTATTTTATCCAGCAATTGCCCGGCTTTTCCCACAAAAGGACGCCCCTGTTCGTCTTCATCCTTCCCCGGTCCTTCTCCGATAAACATTATTCTGCTCTTTACATCCCCATCACTGAATACGACCTGCCGGCAACCACTACGCAAGCGGCAGTTGTTGCAATTACGCGCCAGTTCCTCCAGCGGAGCGGCCTCCTTAATTCCGGGAAATGCTTCTTCTACTTTAATCCCCGGCAAGAATGGGGAGTGGATTTCTTTAGCAGCAACCTGCTTCTCTTGGCGATATAATTCCTCACCCGGCAATAGCTCAAATAAACTTGGCTGTTCAGAACTCATTCTTTCCCCTCCCGTACCTTTTTAGTCTATCTATATAACGATTTTCCAACTTGGCGATACTCTCCATCATAATCTCCAGGCGAGTTAGTAGGTGCTTGAACAGTAAGATATTGCAGGAGAGAACCTTAACCCTTCACCCTTCTTATTATGATTAATATTATCATTTCCTGCTAACTCCGGGTGAAAAATGTAGGAAACCGGTAGGAAAACTATCCCACCGGCTCTTTAAGATCATCACCCTATCAATATTCTCTATACTATTACTTTCCCCGCCATCCCTCCAGCAGCCGGTATAGATCCGTAAAACCATTGCCTATTCTCCAGAAAGAAACTCCTCCCAGTCGATTTTCCTGAACCAGATTGAGTTTTTCTCTCAGACTGGCTTCGTTTTCCAACCAAATTTCATGATACTTTCCCTCTTCGTCATAATAGCTGTAGCGGGGGCTCATACTCTGGTAATTAAAATCTTTTTGCAACCCGTATTTCGCTTCCAATGCTTCCAGCTTTGGCGCTGTAATCGTAACCGCATTCTTACCTGCGCCCCAGTCGTATCCATAGGTTGGCAAACCCAGTAGAATTTTGTCTTGAGGAATCACGCTTCGCATATAACTGCAAACATCTCTCACCCACCAGAAGGGGGCCACCGGTCCCGGTGCCGTTGTACTATAACTATAGTCATAAGCCATTACTACGACTGAATCTGCGATTTGTCCAATCTTTTTATACTCATAGCCAACCGGCCATTTTTCCTTGCCGGTACGGGCAAATACAGCCACCGAAAGCTCTTTATCCGTTCCCAAAGAGGTCTTCAACTCCTGGAGAAACAAGGTCAAATTCCCGGCATCACCTGCATCCAGTAATTCGAAGTCAATATTCACTCCATCATAATGGTCTTTTTTTACTACATCCAGTAGATTGGCGATCAACCGAGCACGGTTTTCCGGATTGCTCAACAACTGATGCAAAGCATCCTTCCCCATAAGAACAACACTGGCATGGGTTTTTACCCCTTTGCTCCGCGCTAAATCCAAGGCTTCAGCAAAGCGATCCTGATATTCATAAAACACTTCTCCCCGCCCGTTGGTTTCAAACCAGCGGAAAGCTACATCAGAGAATAAGTCAATATTCTCCTGGTACTCCGTGAAGGAACGGTAATAGTAAGCAAAAACCCGGGGTTGGTACTTAAAATTGATTAGCACTTCGCTATTCTTAGCATCCCAGCCTACCATTGCTCCTAGGTTCTCGCTCAGGAAGCGCAGGGGGATAAAGGTTCGATCGGACGATATATACGGCGGAGAGTCCAAGAAGCGTTTTTCCCCATCAACCCAGGCTTCATTGCTGCCGATAAACATTTCTATATATTTACCCGAGCAATTCATCGCTACCTTGTGCAAGGAGGCATCCCAGAACACCTCTCCTTTCAGGGCTTCATCTTCCATTACAAAACGAATTGGTACCATGGTCCGGTTGTTGACTATTTGGGCTCCCGGGCTAAAACTGCGCAGCTCGCCATTGATTCTTATTGCGGGGCTGGAGGCCATTGTAAGCGTGGGAAAGGCCGGGAGATATGTAAAAGCCAACAGCATCACGAATAATATGTACTTATCGAATCTCAATTTTAACACCTCATTAAATTAAACTATTAAAGCTACTTTCACCTCCGTATCTTAGTAAGAAAATAAACTCTTTAATCTATAGTAATTACCTATAATACCAGTATTTTCATCAGTGGTTGTGGCCCTCGGCCATGGGTGGTTAGTAAGAAAAGTGAGGAGTGAGGGGTCATTTCTTTCCCAACCTCATCTTGCCGCTTAAACACCCTCAGGAACTCAATATTAGTCTCTATCCTGCCCACAGTTGGATTGTTAATGTCGAGTATCGGGTGAGAGGTATATTTATACAAACAAAATAATATTTATTACTATTTACAATGATATCAATATTCTGCTCGAAGCCGGTAAAATCCTGGTGGAAAATAGATGTAAAAAACCTGGGGCTTAATGAAGCTGCTTAAGACGTGGAAAAAGGGCCTGCAGATCGCCCAGAGGCAGATATACCATATTATCCTGGTTTACAACGGCAAGGATAACCATATCCTCACCGCTATATTCTTCGCTATAAAAGCCCAGGACACATACGGTCATCATTACTCCGTTAAGATAAACCGTAAACAAATCACCTTTATTCACGCCTATTCCCCCATATTTTGCCATCAACCATGGCTAAAACAACCCGGGAGCGAAAATCAAACGGATGTCCATCAAAGATTACCAGGTCGGCCCGTTTACCCTGCCGGACACTGCCCAACTCGTCTTCTACCCCCAGCAAGCGCGCCGGGGAAGTGGTTATGGCCTGTAGAGCCATATCTTCATCCAGTCCTTCCCGTACAGCCAGAGCTGCACAAACTCGCAAGTGCTCCACTGGAATCACCGGGTGATCGGTGATAAAAGCGAAATTTACCCCGGCCTGAGCCAGGGCCGAAGCTGTTTTAAATGATACTTCCTTCATTTCCACCTTGGCCCGGTTTACCAGCAAAGGCCCCAAAAATACGGCTACATTCCTCTTCCGCAGTTCATCCGCAATTAAAAAGGCTTCGGTTCCATGCTGGATTATGAGATTAAGGTCAAATTCATCCCTGATACGCAGGGCGGTTAAGATATCGTCCGCCCGGTGGGCATGCAGCAGAAGCGGCATTTCCTTCTTCAGCACTCTAAGCAGGGCTCCTTGTTTGAACTCTTCCCGGGCTTTCCGCTCAACTTTTGTCATTTCCTTAGAGGCCACATACAAGGCTTCCCGTAATAAAGAAGCATTGGCCATCCGGGTTAGCGGTGTTTTCTTCTGCTCGCCGTAAACCCGCTTGGGATTCTCCCCCAGAGCAGCCTTCAGTCCCCAGGGGTTTTTATATATCATTTCCCCCGGAGAGCCCGCCAAATGTTTTAAAAATACCGCCTGACCCCCAATAATATTGGCACTCCCCGGCATAGACAGCGAGCGGGTAACCCCGCCCCGCAGGGCATCGCTGAAAGCCAAATCATGGAAGTTAATTCCGTCAGCTGCCTGTAAATAGGGAGTAATTGGGTCACTGCTCTCGTTGACATCGTCACCCTCGCTCTGGTATATTTCCTCCTCCAGTCCAATATGGCTATGAGCATCAATAAAACCAGGCAAGATATATTTCCCCTTGGCATCGATTACCTGGCAGTCGGAAGGGAGACCCTCATTTTCCCCTACCGACTTGATAAATTCTCCCTCAACTAATATAACCCCGTTTTCTATGCTTCCTGCTTCATCCATGGTTAATATCTTTCCACCAGTAATTGCGATCAATTAACAATACCCCTTCCACCGTATATTATCCTATGAATATTAAAACTCAACTGTTCAAAGCTTCCGATAGTATAATCTACCTGTTATTTTGGCCTATATACGGCCTCAAAGAGTTACATTATTGTGAAAATAGATAGGCGAGGCTTGTTGTTGATGTGATGTTGTTTGTTCCACTTCGTGGATTAACCTTCAAGTCCTCAAAGCACTTATTTAACAATCTCTTAGTTTTATAATCACTCTTTTATAATATTTTACTGAACCCTGATTAAAACAACCTTATATATTTTCTTTCACTTCATCATAATTCAATTAACTCACCTTGTTCAATCAGAACGAGGCCTTTTGGGATAAAAAAGACCTGTTTTTTCCTACGTCTATTGCCTGGCACTATCTTACAGGATTTAATCACTTGGCACCATATGCAGCTTTTGGATTTTTTTAATTGCCTGTTAGAAATTACTTGTTCGGCCTGCCGACATAATGGCCATATTGACAAGCAAAAGGGGTTCCTTTTTTATAGGAACCCCTTTTACTTATTGCGGATTATTTTACTTTTTTCAGAACATAGTAGTCGGGCTGCATGCCACTATAGATATAGTTGCCGTTCTTCCATTCATAGAATAAATAAGTGTCACCGTCTATTTCCTTTATCTCATATTTGCTGGCCACTTTCCCCTTCTTTTCAATTATCAAACCCTTGGTCCAGGTCAGCAAATCGTCAGGGATTTCCTTCTGCGAGGTCATTCCGCCGATTTTGCCGTTTTCGGCAATGTCGAAACGGGTCAGGAACAACTCGCCCGGGGTGAGTTTAGTACCAGGTTTGAATTCTTCTATTGCGGGAACAAAATCCACGCTTTTCCAACTCCCCAGCAACTGCGGATCATTGACAAAAGGATAATCTATTTTATCGCTTTTAGCTGTCATCTGATAGTCGGAATAGTCCTTATCATTTACTTTCTTTAGCACAAAGTAGGGTGGTTCCATATGAAAGTAAGTATAATCGCCGCACTTCCATTCAAAGAACATGTAGGTTGTGCCATTTATCTCTTTTATATCATATTTACTGTTGGTTTTGGCCTGCTTGTCTAAAACCATTCCTTTGGTCCAGGTATATTGAGTAGGGCTTAGCTTAGCATTACCTTTATTGACAGCCATAAGCATGCCCCCATCCTTGTAGAAAACCAGTTGTTTAAGGAACAATGGATCTTCGGAATGATTCTTTCCCGGCACAAATTGCCCGGGTTGGTCAAGCAAATCAACAGACTCCCACAAACCGATTACACTGGTATCATTGACAAAAGGATAATCGGTTTTATCTTTAATGGCGGCAAAGCTAAAGCCCACCATAAGCAACACCACCAGGGAAACTAGAGCGGCCACGGGAACCGCAACCATTTTCTTAAAGCTAAAGCGGTTCTTGCCGGTTTTTTGATGCTGTTGCCAAACCGTAGTGAATTTTAAGGATGGGGCAGCATCATCCAGGTTATCCTTAAAAACCGATTCAATTTTCATATTAAATGATGTCAAGTAAATCATCTCCTTTTTTTAATATTAAGAGACTGTTTTCCTGCAGCTGTTTTTCCAGGGTATTTAGAGCGGAGTTCAAGCGGGACTTGCAAGTGCCCAGCGGTATCCCTAAAACTGCTGCTGTTTCTTGCAATTTTAAGTCCAGATAATAATGTAATACGATGACTTCCCTGCTTTTTAAAGTTAGTTTGTTAATTTCCTGCCATAATTCTGCCGCCAGTTCATTTTTCAGGATTCTATCTTCGATCGTAGTTGAATCTCCACTTTCAGGCGGCTCCCCAAACAGGACCAGCCACTTTTGCCTGCGCAAGGTATTGCGAGTGATATTCAAGGCAATTTTGTATATCCATGGATAAATGGGACGCCGTGAATCGTAACTGCCATACTTCTTAAATACCTGTAAAAATGTGTCCTGGGTAATATCATCAGCCAAAATTGGAGATTTGGATAGAAATAAAGCTAAACGATATACCGCAGATGAATAATCACGGAAAATTGCTTCCGCTTGCTCCTGGCTGATATCCTTCATTAAAACTATCCTCCTTTCAGATATTTAACTGTATAAACCTGAGGGCCTTAAAAGGTTCGGTTCTGTCAATAAAAATAAATTATACTATCTTTACCATTAAATATCATAGTTGACGCAACTGAACGCAAGCAAATGCAAAAAGTCCTGCAAGAAAGCCAAAAAATATATCGCGACCTCTTTGACAACGGGCCACTACTTTTAATAGTGACGCTTTTTTTAGACAAGCCAATATTTGCTGCCACCAATACCATCTCCTGATTTTTTAAAGCATCGGAAGAAACTGCGGAGCAGTATCAACACACCGCTGCAACGAGGTGGGGGATTAGAACCCGCCACCTGTTTTGTTAATAAGCGACCGCTTAGCGGGGGATATATTTCACCTCGTCTATAAAATATGATATTATTGTTGACCCAAAAATGGAAAGCGGTTACAATAAACTAACAAACGGTAGTTAGTTTAAATTGGAGTATATAAAAAATGATCATGACCACTAAAGAAAAAATCAAACAAGCCGCTCTGGCCGCTTTCGCCCAAAAGGGCTATGAAGGTGCCACTATGCAGGAAATAGCCGAAGCAGTAGGAATTAACAAAGCATCGATTTACAACCACTATAAAGGAAAGGAGGACTTATTCTTAGCCGTTTATCAAGATGTGGCCCGTAAATATGAAAAATTGCTTAAACGTATGATAAGAGATTCAGAGAATATGGAGATCCGCGATAAACTGCTGCATATGTTTAAAGAATATATTCTTTTCTACTACAAAGATTTGCATATTTCATTATTTTGGACCCAGTGTTTGGTTTTTGCTCCGCCGGAGTTACGCGAGAATCTGTATGTAGATATCGTGAAACGTGAAGAACCATTTGAAAAAAAGATGTTGGAAATACTGGGGGAAGGAATGCAGCAAGGAATCATCCGGCGGGATATTCCTACCAAGATGCTTCTCTCCTATCGCGCCATGCGGGACGGCCTACTGCTTTGGATGCGAATCGTCCCTGAGTTATCGGGGGAATGGATTGAGGTATTCTGGAAAGACTTCTGGCTGGGTATACAGGAAGGCAAAGGTGGTGGTGAACAGCAAGATGAAACCCGTAATGAGCTGAAACTTAAAGGCAGTCCGGATTCGCAACCTGCAGATAAAGGGGCGTTAAGCCTGTACACTGCCACGTGTTTGATCTGCCACCGAGAATTCGGGATTCCGTTTACCGACTACCGCTACAAAGATATCAAATATAATCGTTGCGCTTACCATGTCTGCGATGATTGCGGAAAAAAGATACAAGAGGAATGCCAAAAAATAACCGGGCTTTCTCCGGAATCAATTGACTTTTGGGAAAGGCTGGAGAATCGCAGGAAATAGTAATTGCGGCCAAACAATTGATATTAGCCGAGATATAGAAGGAGTGGACCCTTTAATGAAGAACGCTAAGGAGTTATATATTAGGCCGGGCAAAAACTAAAACTACTTGAAAGGGGATGTATTAATGGGTGATTATAATTACGACACATACTGCGGGTTGTATTGCGGGGCATGCTCCATCATAAAGGCATACCAGACCGGTATCAAGGACCCCCTGGCCTGCTGTTTGGGCGATGAACTGGGCATGGAGCTGAAATGCCATGGCTGCAAAACGGACAGTGTTTTTGGCAATTGCGCGGTGTGTCAGATCAGAAACTGCGCACGGGGAAAGGGTGTGGAACGCTGTTTGAATTGTAGCGATTTCCCCTGCCCCAATTTTACTTCTATGGAATTCTTGTTGGAAATGCTGCCGCACTGGAACACGGCCGTGACAAATCAGGAATACATTGGGAACCATGGAGCGGCGCGCTGGCTGGAACAGCAGGCAACTCAATGGAAATGCCCTGACTGCCATACCGATTATAGCTGGTATGCCACCCACTGCTCCAATTGCGGCAAAGAACTGAGTACCCTGAGGCCCTATAGAAACAGTTTTGACAAACGCATCTTCCAGTTGATGGCCATGCCGAGCCCGGATGAAATGTTCAAAAAGGAAGTTGTTTTTAAGCTGTCGGGAATGGATCAGGTCAAGGTTCAAAAAGAAATCTCTTATAACCATGGTGAAGGCAAGTTCCTATTGGATCTGTACTTTCCGCCCGGCGCGGTGCGCGGGCAAAAGCTTCCGCTAGTAGTCCTGGTGCATGGCGAAGCAGAGGCCAGAAATATGAAAGACTCGGGGCCCTACACCTCGATGGGCCGGGTAATAGCGGCTTCGGGACTGGCAGCGGCTACCTTTAATCACCGCACCCTGCTGCAGGGTTTTCAGATAAAAGACGTAATCGCCGATATAGAGAATCTTATTGCTTTTCTGATTAATAATGCCGACGCATATGGTATAGATAAGAACCGGATAGCCGTCTGGGCATTATCTTCAGGTGTTCCCTACGGTTTATATGCGGGTATTCACAACCATCCCGCCTATGTTAAATGCATTGTGGCTTACTACGGCTTCGGAGAATTCGCATCCTTATGCGCTTTACTAAACATACCTTTTAATGCCGGGGGATGGGCGAGTATTCAGGCAGAGCAATATTCGCCGCTCCAGTTTTTAAGTCAAAACCCGGACCGAATAGCCCCTATGTTCATTACCCGGGCCGGTCGGGACCAGATTCCCCATCTTCTCGAATCGCTGGACGGCTTCATCAGCACCGCGCTTGCAAACAATATCCATATTGATCTCTACAATCATCCCAACGGAGTCCACGCTTTTGACCTGTTTAATGATGAGCCCCGAACACATGAAATAATAGAAAAGACCCTGGAGTTTTTAAAGAGGCACTTATTAATTCTTTGATGACAGGGTCATGATTGGCAGATGGAATCCCATAATCCATCCACTTCTGCCGGGTATGATTGAATACCGGAATCGGAAATGAACAAGGGCCAGCTTAAATGTGTAGAGGAAAAGTTACCCTCATTTCCACTCCCGCTTCCCTGACCGCCTGGTGATTAAAGCTGTTTACTCTGGCGGTTCGGGGAACGGTTATGAAATATGTTTACTAATATATGAAACAACTTCATCGGGTGAGATGTCCAAAGCTATGGCAAACTCTTCATTCAAGTGTTTTTCAGCAGTATTCAGCAAACCTTCATCTGTAGTGGTTAATTTTCTGCCCACCGCCGATCTGGCTTTTTTCTCTTGATACAGAGTCTTGATAATTTTGACCCATTCTTCGGTTTTTCCGGTTCGAAGCGCAGCTTTATACTGATTGGTTCTCTGCGTATCATTATCTATCCAAGAGCTTGTTTCAATGTCAGGCATCTTGGCTATTAGAGACAGAACGTCATTTTTGGTACTGATTGCTCTCATCATAATATTGGAGTTGTTTACCGGGACCATAATACTCGTTATGCTGGTGTTGTAAACGGGTTTTAAAATGTAATATTCGGTTTCATTGCTGTTGTCATAATTATCTTTTCGAATATCTGCAATCTGACATACCCCATTTAAACCATACACAACATAATCTTTTACTTTGAACATGGATTTTTCTCCTTCCTTTTTGGACATAGACGGTTGTTTTTCGAGCAAGTAAAGGGTGGACTCTCACTGAATAGTTACTGCATGCAGGTCAGTAAGCAGTTGAGGGTAAGCGGCGTGATATCTATATCTATTAGTTGATAGCATCCTTCTCGGGTTCTTGTTCGTCATAGACCGTTTTTATTGCCTGATGCACTTTATAAACGGTGTCGATCATAATTATGCATTCGATTTCATTGATTCTTGATACTTGCTTCTCCAAACTTTCGATAAAGTTGACAATATATTTTTGGATGTACTGCTCCCCCAGTTCAGTCGCCCGCACCAATACAACCCGTTTATCAAAATCTGGGGTGAATTTTTCCAGGATATTTAATTCAACCATCTCATTAATAACCTTGGTCGTATTGGGAAGCAATAATCCGGATTCCTTACTGATATCGGAAATGCGCGGCCTGCCCGTATAATGGTTAAGTTTATAGATAGCGTTCAGAATACGAAAATAGACAGGTTTTATGTTGGGCGGCAGCTGCGGCAGCAACGCGACTGTGTCCTTGGCGCATTGAAACGCACCCAAAATATTGTTAACCAATTGTGTTTCAATCTTATTCAGCAAACAACACCCCATATACTTATATAATATAATTATAATATATAAGTATTTGACACAAATGTCAAGAACCTGAATATTCTGGTGCTGAGAGCTGATTCGGAACGACACGGGGGTCGTTCCCTACACACCCTTCGCTATGCAAGCTATGCATATTTATAACTTTTTGCAGTGACATCATAATTAACCCCATTTTAATCTGCCTGTTATTTTGTCATATATGCAGCCTCGATCAATGTCCGAAACAATCTCCGGGAATACTCATCCCGCAAGAATTCGGGATGCCATTGAACTCCTAGCCAGAAGTTTTTATCTATACTCTCAATAGCCTCAATGGTACCATCGGGAGCCCGGGCGCTTACTCTCATTCCTACTCCCGCTTCCCTGACCGCCTGGTGATGAAAGCTGTTTACTCTGGCTTCATGATTGTCCATAATCCGGGCCAGCAGAGTTTCTTTGTATACTAATATATCATGAAAAGGATAATAGCGCGGAGCATTTTGCTCATGACTCATTCCTGTAGCCAAATCCTGAACAAGCTTGCCGCCGGAGGCCACGGAAAGCAATTGACAGCCCCGGCAAATTCCTAAAACCGGGATGTTTTGGAGCAGCAGTCTTCGAGCCAGCTTAAGTTCAAAGGAATCCCTTAAGGGGTTTATCTCACCCAGACCTGTTTCGGGAACTTCCCCCCAGTAAAAGGGATCAATATCCCCGCCCCCGGAGAAAATAAAAGCATCACAAATATCCAGATATTCATCAACCAGCGCAACATCATCCAGGGCGGGAAGGATAAGGGGCACCCCTCCGCCTTCTCTAACGGAAACAACATAAGCTTCTTTTAAACAATAAAGACTTTCAGCCGCATTATGGTTGGCGCTAATACCTATTACCGCTTTCATTGCTTCCCCTTTCCTCTCCCCGGTATCACCGGGTTCATTTTCTAATAATACATTCAAGATTCTACTGTAAAAAGTTATTTATATTCATTGGATTGCAACAAAAAGGGTTTTTGCAACGGAGTCAATTCAAGTCTCCCCCAAAAAATAACAGGTTCTGGCTTAGAACCTGCTAAGTATGCTGCAAAGATTGGCATCCCTTATCCCGACGAACGACAAGCGTTTTCCGATACCCACCATCCGTCTCCCGTTTTCCGTCTTCCGACTTCCGTTTTCCGTCCTCCGTCTTCCGACTTCCGATTTATTATGTAATCAGACTTCCGTTAAACCCAGGCTGATGTTTAGAGCCTGGTCAACCTTGTTCATGGTATCGTCATTTAAAACGGCTATTCGTTGTTTTAGTCTGGTTTTATCAATAGTCCGTATCTGTTCTGCCAGAATTACCGAATCTCTCTCTAACCCGTATACTGCTGCTTTGAGCTCGACATGAGTAGGCAATTTGGCCTTATTAATCTGGGCGGTAATAGCGAGAATAATAGTAGTGGGACTGTACTGGTTGCCTATATCATTTTGCACAACCACCACTGGCCTGACGCCACCCTGTTCTGAGCCGATCACCGGGTTTAGTTGAGCAAAATATATTTCACCACGTTTGATCATCTATCCAATCACTCCAACAAATTTTCTATGGAATTGACCAGGGCTTCCTCCTCCACTCCACTATTCTTACAGGCAATATTCAGATTAATTTCCGCCATCTCCAGATAACCCTTTTTCATTTGTTCTATGGCCATTAATCTTTTGCGCTCCCCAAGATAAAACTTTATGGCTTCCCGGACAATCTGACTGCGGTTTTTACTTTCCTCCAGGGTAATATGATCAACCTCTGACAGTAAGCTTTCTGAAACAGTTATTATAATTCTTCTTGAGGCTGGCAAAGCGAGCACCTCCAAAATTGATTTCCGTTCGATACTATTAATTAATTATAATTAATTACTAGGCATGCTCGCAAATCCAATAATTACATTCCGCCAGCCTTTTAAGCACCGGAAGAAACTACGGAGCAGCTTCAACACAGCGCTGCAACGAGGCAGGGATTAGAACCCGCCGCCTGTTTTATTAAAGAACCCGGCCGCTTAAAGAAGCACCCTGCGGGCACCACTGATGTTCGCTTCGCTCACTATTGTGGACGCGGGGGAGATATTTCACCTCGTTATATACAACCTCGGCACCCGTGCGCTAACCGCACATACTATTTCATAATTGATGGTACCTAATATCCGGGCTAAATCATCTGCAGTCACCCCATCTGATGGCTTTCCGAAAAGTATCACTTCATCTCCTTCTTCCACCCTCTCCAGTCCACTAACATCAAACATGCATTGATCCATACATACCATTCCAATTGAAGGTGCTTTTTCCCCTCTGATAACGGCTGTCGATCGGTTGGATAATAAGCGATGATATCCATCAGCATAGCCAATGGGCACAGTTGCTACCCGGGTCGCTCGTTGGCAACAAAAGGTTCTGCCATAACTCACATAATGACCAGGCTCCAAAACCTTAAGATAACTAATCCGGCTCTTCAGAGTCATGGACGGGATGATATCCAGGCCCAGCCTTTTCATGTCTTCCGAAGGATAAAGACCATAGATGACAATTCCTGCTCTCACCATATTTAGATGGGCTTCAGGAATATCCAATAGAGCAGCACTGTTGGAACAATGCTTTAGGGGAATGGAAAGGCCCCTCTTCTCCAGATTGCTTACAAAATTGGAGAATGCTCTGAGCTGCTCATAAGTAAAGCTCTTGTCTTTAGCATCAGCATCCGCAAAGTGGGTAAATATTCCTTCTGCTTCGATTCCGGGCAGGGCGGCAATTTCCTGTATCAGTGCAAGTGATGACGGGATCGGAGCAAAACCCAAACGTCCCATTCCACTATCAATCTTAATGTGTACCCGGGCTGTCCGGCTTAGCTTGCTTGCTGCCTGTGATAGTGCCCGAGCAAAGGAAAGGGAAAAAACACTGGCGCTTATATCGTATTCAACCGTTGCTTCGGCAAATTCTTCCGGAATAAAGCCAAGTACCAGTACTGGAGCCTTGATTCCCTCTTCCCTTAAATGAATGGCTTCATCCAGACTGGCTACACCCAGCCATTCCACCCCCTCTTGCAGGCAGGCCCGGGATACTTCTAGCATACCATGACCGTAAGCATCAGCTTTTACCACTGCCATTATCATCGCCGGGCTAACTCTATTTCTGACCATGAGTATATTGTGTTTTATGGCTGTTAAGTCTATTTCTGCCCAGGTTGGTCTTCTATTATCCATTCTTTTTTACCAGCGACTTCAAAATATCATTGCGGGAAATTATACCCACCAGCTTTCCATGCCGGACCACAGGCACCCGGTTAACCTGTTTTTCCTGCATGATTTCTACGATTCTACTCACTTCCGTGTCCTCTTCCACCATAATTACTCTGCTGGTCATGGCATCATTAACTTGTGACGCGGTAAATTTCTTAAGATTATTATTAAATCGTATGGGGTTTTCCAGAAAAATAATACTGTCAAATAAAGTAACATAGAAAGGCATCTTCAACTCACTGGCTTTAACTATTAAATCCTTTTCCGTTACTATCCCTATCACATGCCTATCGGCATCAACTACCGGGACTCCGCTTATCTTCTCTTTCAATAAAATTCGCGCTACCTCTTCCAGGCTGTCATTCTTATTTACGGCAATAACTTCCCTGGTCATTATGTCTTTGGCTAGCATCTTACACACTTCTCTCCCTGTATAAATTTTGAATAATGCAAAAAGTGATTCCGCTGCAAAAAGTAATAATTATGCATTTGCTTGCATAAATATTCCGCTCGCAGAATAAGCTCTTGGCAATGCTTATCATCTCTCAAATTGCTGCAGAATATCCGGCAGGCTGTTAAGAATATCACCCGCCAGCAACCCCCGCTGCCCCTTTATTTCAGCGGCCCGGTCTCCGGCCATCCCGTGCAAATACACCCCGGCAATAGAAGCATCCAGGGGCCTCAAGCCTTGAGCCATAAGCCCGGTTATCAGACCACAGAGCACATCACCGCTTCCGGCAGTCGCCATTCCGGGATTACCGGTAATGTTTAAGAATATTTCTCCGGCTGCACTGGCAATTAATGTCTTGTTTCCCTTCAATACCAGGGTGACTCCCCATTGCTGAGCAAATTTACGGGCCACGGCAACGCGGTTGGACTGGATTTCCTCAATATTTTTTCCTGTAAGCCGGGCCATCTCACCGGGATGAGGGGTAAGAACCACGGGAACCTGGTGATCCTTTAATATGTTTAGATCCTCAGCCAGAGCGTTAAGTCCATCGGCATCTATCAATATGGGAATACCGGCTTTTTTCAAAAGTGAATGAAGTATGGCGGAGGCTTCGGGAAAACGGGACATCCCGGGGCCGATAGCACAGGCTGAGGCCCGGCCCAGCAAGCCTTCAATAAGGGGCAAAGCCTCCAGAGCCATGGTCCCCTGCTTGCTCTCCGCCAGCGGGCTGCTCATTATTTCCATCCACCCGGCATCAACCACTCCCAGCAGCGACTCTGGAACCGCTGCCGTTACTAATCCCGCACCACTTTTAAGGGCGGCACCAGCGGCCATGATTACCGCTCCGCTCAAACCCGGTGAAGCTCCTATAATTAGGACATGACCGTAAGTTCCCTTGTGTGATTCAGGATGGCGGGGTCCAAGCCAGGACTTAACCATAGCTTCGCTTATCAAGCCGGTCTTCAAGTTTTTATCCTGTAAAAGCGGGGCGGGAATGGATATATCGGCAACGCTCAAAGTACCAACATAGTCTTTTCCCGGCTCCAACAGCAGGCCGATTTTAGGCAGGGCAAAGCTTACCGTATGGGAAGCCTGGATAGCTTCCCCATGAACCCTGCCGCTATCGGCCTCAACCCCGGAGGGAATGTCCACTGCCACAACCAGTGCTTTGCTCCAGTTGACCATCCTTACTATCTGAGAATCAAAATCATTCATCTGCCCCTGGAAACCGATACCATAGATGGCATCAACAATAAGGTCACAGGACAAAAGTGCCAGCATCAATCTATCCAGGTCTTCTTCCAACTGCAGTGGAAAGATATTCCGGCTCATCCGGGAAAGTATTTGGTAATTGGTATATGAATCCTGGGTCATTTCATCACTGCCGGCCAGCAAGAAAACATCAACATGAATACCGGCATTAATAAGATGACGGGCCACCACCAGCCCATCCCCCCCGTTATTGCCTTTCCCCGCCAGAACAACTACCTTCTTGGACTGGCTGCTTTCCAGCAAATCTTCAATAACTTCCACCGTTCTTATTCCAGCATTCTCCATAAGGATAAGGCTGGGAATCCCATATTCGCTGGTAGCTTTGCTATCAATAGCCTTCATTTCCCGGGCGGTAAGTATTTTCACCATTTATCACCCTTTCTCTGCAATTACCACAGCAATCGCCTGCTCCTGCGAGTGAGAGAGGCTCAATGATATTTTCCCTATACCCTGTTCCCGACATATTTCCGCTGCGCTCCCATACAAAAGCAGCTCCGGCCGTCCATCCTCCAGGCTCAGAACCTCAACATCATGAAAGGCTGCTCCTGCAGTAAAAGCCGGATGCAGCTTGCGCAGCGCTTCCCGGGCCGCAAAACGAACGGCCAGAGAAGGATAGGGATTTTTCTTGCTAAAGCAATATAATCGTTCCTGCTCCGTAAACAAGCGCTGCAGAAGCCGGGGAGTCCGGGTAAGCGCCTCTTTTACCCGTTCAATTTCTATTATATCTATTCCCACTAACAATTACATTTTCCTCCCGGTTTAGCTTACACTCATTGTATAACAAAACAAAGCCCTGAAACCATTCCAGGATTCAGGGCGGTGTAGGCGGGCTCTAAACTACAGCTTCACTCATATCCACCAGCTCTGTCTTTTCCTTTTCATTCAGTATTCTATCCATATCCAGCAGAATTAACAACCTGTCATCCAATTTTCCCACCCCGGTAAGATAATCAGCCGCGATTCCCCCAATCACTGCCGGTGGAGGCTCAATGCTTTCGGTAGACAAACGCAAAACCTCGCTTACTTCATCAACAATGATTCCTACAGTTTGCCCCTCTACCTCCACCACCACACTGCGGCTCTCGCTGGTGGTTTCTGATGCTCCCATTTGAAATCGTTTTTTCAGGTCTATAATAGGGATTATTTTTCCCCGGAGATTTATTATTCCTTCAACAAAATCAGGTGCCTGGGGAAGTTTGGTCGGCACAGGCATGGTTATAATTTCCTGTACCTTGGTAATAGGAACACCGTATTCGCAAACTACATTGTCCCTTTTCAGGGTGAAGACAACCAGTTGAATTTCATCAGCCATATTTATCCCCTCCTCCAGAACTATCGTAATATTCAACTATTTAATAGCTATATTCGGCACCCGATAATATTTCCCTTTATCTAAATAAATTTTTTGGGTAAATTTATCCAAGCCTCAAAAACCCCAGGCAGCAAGATATATTTTCCCTAAAAAATAAGAGCCACCCAGGTTATCTTATACTGATAAAACCCGCGTGGCGATTGCTAAAAAGCAAATTATAAGCTAATGTTGATTCTACTGCAAAAAGTTATTAATATTCATTGGCTTGTATAAATATACCGC